>Ga0208139_1000001_pt1 | contig 25612 bp, 15 predicted proteins | sample SF_Rice_5C_0N_10_FD_185613 | JGI IMG/M metagenome (GOLD analysis project Ga0208139, IMG submission 185613) | Rice paddy soil microbial communities from Twitchell Island, California, USA - SF_Rice_5C_0N_105 (SPAdes) (version 2) | ecosystem: Environmental > Terrestrial > Soil > Paddy field/soil ...
CAATATACTAAAGATTTCCTTCAGTTTGCTGTTTATTTGGTCTTTCTTATACCTCTATCCTATCTGCTAGGCAATTACTTCGCTAAAGTATTCACCGGCGAAAAACATTTATTGACTTCCTTATTAGGTAAAGTGGAAAGTAAGATATATAAGGTATTAGGCGCAGATCATGACAGGCAAATGAGCTGGAAAGAGTATGCTCTTCAACTGCTTATATTTAATTTTCTGGGAATTTTATTTTTAATTGCACTTCAATTGATACAGCAGATACTTCCTTTAAATCCGCAGCATCTTCCTAAGGTTGATTTACTTCTGGCTGTAAACACTGCAATTAGTTTTGTGACTAATACTAACTGGCAGTCTTATGCAGGTGAAACAACAATGAGCTATTTAGTTCAGATGCTCGGATTAACCGTTCAGAATTTTTTAAGTGCTGCAACTGGTATTGCCGTTTTGATTGCTCTTATTAGAGGAATAGTTACTAAGAAGGGAAATACCATTGGTAATTTTTGGGCTGATATCACAAGAGCCATCCTTTATATCCTTCTGCCTTTATCAATTATATTATCAATCTTACTGCTTTCGCAGGGGGTCATTCAGAATTTTCATCATTATGTAACTGTATCAACCCTCAATGGTTACAAACAAACTTTACCTATGGGACCTGCAGCTTCTCAGATTGCAATAAAACAGTTAGGCACCAACGGCGGAGGCTTCTTTAATGCTAACAGTGCTTTCCCCTTTGAAAACCCTACTCCGTTTTCAAATTTCCTTGAGATGCTGTCTCTTCTTCTTATCCCGGCTTCTCTTGTTTTTACATATGGTAAATTACTCGGCTCTCCCAAACATGCATGGACTATTTTTGGAGTAATGCTTTTTGTTTTTATCATTCTTCTCGCAGTCTCCTATTATTCAGAAGTTTCGTATAACCCTATTTTCAGTTCTAACCTGATAATGGAAGGCAAAGAACAAAGATTTGGAATATTTAATAGTGTACTTTGGACAGTTGCAACAACTGCAGCATCAAACGGCTCGGTCAATTCTATGATCAGCAGTCTCTCGCCAATTACCGGATTAGCAGCCATGCTTAATATTCAATTAGGCGAAATAATCTTCGGCGGAGTAGGTGCCGGCATGTATGGAATGTTTCTATTTATTCTAATTACAGTTTTTATATCAGGGCTTATGGTTGGAAGGACACCGGAATATTTTGGTAAAAAAATAGACTCATATGAAATAAAGTGGTCAATTCTTGCTGTGCTTCTCCCAAGTATAATTATATTAGTATTTTCTTCAGTTTCGGCTGTTACAAATCAAGGTTTATCGAGCCTGCTAAACAAAGGACCGCATGGACTTTCTGAAATACTATACGCATTTACCTCGGCAGTAGGCAATAACGGAAGTGCTTTTGCAGGCTTAAATACAAACACTGATTATTATAATATCATGATGAGTATAGGCTTTTTAGTCGGAAGGTATGCTGTAATTATACCAATACTGGCTGTTTCAGGAAGTCTTGTTAAAAAGAATATAGCTCCTGCTACTTCGGGAACATTGGCAACTGATAATTTCTTGTTTGCATTTCTGCTGATTTCAGTAATACTAATTGTAGGCGCCCTCACGTTTTTCCCAGTACTTTCCATAGGGCCTTACTTAGAGAGTCTACTTATGCATAGTGGGGTAACATTTTAGCAATGGATACAAAAAAAAGTAATACCGCACTATTAGATAAAAAAATTATCGGAAAAGCAGTACTAGATTCATTTATCAAGTTAAATCCGGTGTACTTGATTAAAAACCCAGTAATCTTTCTTGTTGCATCCGGAGCAGCACTTACAACAGTTATATCTTTTCTAGATATTACTTCAGGCCGTTATTCCGCATTTAACTTTCAGATAATGTTGTGGCTCTGGTTTACCGTACTATTTGCAAATTTTGCCGAAGCTGTTGCAGAGGGAAGAGGCAAAGCGCAATCTGAAAACCTGCGTAAGTCAAGGTCAAATACACTTGCGAGGAAGAAGATAGATACTGGCGAAGTTAAAGTTTCTGCGCTTGACCTAAGGAAGGGCGATATTGTAATATGCGAAACCGGAGAAATCATTCCTGCAGACGGTGAAGTAGTTGAAGGAATTGCCAGTGTTGATGAGTCTGCAATTACCGGTGAGTCTGCCCCTGTTATTAGAGAAAGCGGAGGAGACAGAAGCGCCGTTACAGGCGGCACTAAAGTACTTAGCGATAGAATTCTTGTTAAGGTTACTTCGAATCCCGGCGATACATATATTGATAAAATGATTGCTTTAGTTGAAAACGCCAAGCGAAAGAAAACTCCAAATGAAATTGCATTATCGATTCTACTTTCCGGATTATCTATAATCTTTTTAGTTGTTGTTGTATCATTTAAGTTTTTCTTAAACTATTACCATATAACTCTAGGGCAGAATGTCAGCTATGTTTCTATACCTGTCTTAATTTCACTTTTGGTTTGTTTAATTCCCACAACTATAGGTGGGCTTTTAAGTGCTATAGGCATTAGCGGAATGGATAGGCTTCTCCAGCACAATGTAATTGCGATGAGCGGTAGAGCAGTGGAAGCTGCCGGGGATATTGATGTTTTATTGCTGGATAAAACAGGAACAATTACCCTGGGCAATCGTATGGCAACAGAGTTTATCCCTGCTCATGGTATTACCGAAAAGTATCTTGCAGATGCAGCACAATTAGCTTCACTGGCAGATGAAACGCCGGAAGGCAGATCTATTGTGATACTTGCAAAAGAGAAATTCGGGATCAGGGAAAGAAATATCCATGAGCTGGAAGCCAGATTTATTCCCTTCAGTGCGCAAACACAAATGAGTGGAGTGGATATTCATGGTGCTGATGGTCAGCCGATGAAAATTATCAGGAAAGGTTCACTCGAAGCAATTAAAAGATATGTATCGAAAGAGGCTAAAATAAATTCCAGTGCTCAAGCTGATTTTATATTTACTCAGATGATAGGTGTTGAAATTGCACTTGAAGGGGGAACTCCCTTAATAGTTGTTGAGAATAAGAAAATTCTTGGTGTCATTCAATTAAAAGATATCGTGAAAGGCGGAATAAACGAAAGGTTTGCTCAGCTTAGGAAAATGGGTATCCGTACTATCATGATTACTGGGGATAATAAATTAACTGCAACGGCAATTGCGGCAGAAGCAGGTGTTGATGATTTTATTGCAGAAGCAAAACCTGAAGACAAGCTTAAAAGGATTAGAGATGAACAGTCCGGCGGTAAAATGGTAGGGATGATAGGCGACGGCACTAACGATGCACCAGCCCTGGCACAAGCTGATGTCGGAATCGCAATGAACAGCGGCACCCAGGCAGCTCGAGAAGCTGGGAATATGATTGATCTGGACAGCAATCCTACAAAGCTCATTGAGGTTGTTGAAATAGGCAAGCAGCTTTTAATGACTAGAGGTGCATTGACAACTTTCAGCATCGCTAATGATATATCAAAGTACTTTGCAATTATTCCGGCTATAGTATTATCACTGTTTTCCACAAACGGTTTGAATGGCCCGTTATCGATACTCAACATAATGCATTTGTCCTCGCCGCAGAGTGCAATTTTAAGCGCAGTAATTTTTAATGCACTAATAATAATATTCCTTATACCTCTTGCTCTTAAAGGAATTAAATATAGAGCAGAGAGTGCCTATAACCTTTTTAAAAGAAATATATTTATTTATGGGTTCGGAGGGCTTATACTTCCTTTTATAGGCATAAAATTAATTGATATAATATTAACAACATTAAGGCTTGTTTAGGAATTAATTACAATGATTTTATCTTCAATTAAATATTCACTGAAGTTTTTCATATTCTTTACGATACTACTAGGTATTATTTATCCTCTATTTATATACTTAAGCGGGCAAGTTTTTTATCAGGATAAAGCTGACGGAAGTTTATATATTAAAAAGGGTAAAGTAATTGGCTCTTATTTACTGGGGCAAAAATTTACGAGCGATATATATTTCTGGCCACGTCCTTCTTCTATTGACTACAACCCCTATCCATCCAGCGGAAGCAATCTTTCAATGACAAGCGATTCTTTGCTCAAGCTTTTTGAACAGCGCAAAATCTTATTTATTAAAAATAATATGCTTTCTGCATTTTCTCAAATTCCATCTGATATGCTTTTTGCTTCAGCAAGCGGTGTCGATCCCGATATATCTAAAGAGTCTGCATTATTACAGGCTAAGAGGGTAATTATTGCCAGAAAATTTAATAAATTACAGTCGGAACAATTATTTGATTTAATTAATTCACTCTCCAGGCAGCCGCAATTTGGGATATTTGGCAGCGAAACAGTTAATGTACTTAATCTAAATATTAAATTAGATGAAATGAGTGAACAAAATGAATGATGATTCATTAAGGCCTGATCCAGATAAGCTTCTTAATAAAATAAAAAAAGAAGAAATCGGCGAAGCCGGAGGCAAGCTCAAAATATTCTTCGGAATGTGTGCCGGCGTCGGCAAAACATACACTATGCTCGAAGCCGCCCAAAAAGCCAGAAGAGAAGGATTAGACGTTGTAATAGGGATAGTGGAAAGCCACAACAGGGCAGAAACCGAAGCCCTAACTACCGGCCTTGAAAAAATTCCCATGAAAGAAATCAATTACCGCGGCTCTGTCTTTTATGAAATGGATCTTGATGCTATTATTTCAAAGAAACCTTCTCTCGTATTAGTAGATGAACTAGCTCATACTAATATACCCGGCAGCAGGCATGAAAAGCGTTATCAAGATGTTGAAGAATTATTGAATAAGGGAATTGATGTATATACCACTCTTAATGTTCAGCACCTTGAAAGTCGTGCCGAAACAGTTCAGCAGATTACAGGCACGTATATTAGAGAGACTGTGCCGGATTCAATTGTAGACCTTGCTTACCAGGTCGAGCTAATAGACCTGACTATTGATGAGCTGCTTCAGCGTCTTGCTGAAGGAAAAGTTTACACTTCCGAAAAATCTAAGCAGGCAATAGAGAATTTCTTTAGAAAAGGCAATTTAACTGCATTAAGAGAAATGGCACTAAGATTTACGGCTGAGCGTGTAGATAAAGATTTAAGGGACTATAAGATTGAAAAGAACATTTATTCTATTTGGAAATCAAGCCAAAGATTAATGGTTGCCATTGGCCCTAGTCCGTACTCCTCTAATCTAATTGCTTGGACACGGAGACTCGCTTACTCTCTAGAAGCTCAGTGGATTGCGGTGAATGTCGAAACTAATAAAAAATTATCGGATGAAGAGTATAAATACTTAGAAACAAATATAAAGCTTGCTAAAGAGCTAGGTGCCGAAGTTATCACTACACAGGATATTGATTTAATAAATGGAATAGTAAGGGTTGCAAAAGAAAACAATATAACGCAGATTGTTATCGGTAAAACCAGAAAAGATAATTTTTTAGGATACTTTTATCACAAAAGTTTCTTAAGAAATCTGATTAAGAAGAGTGGGGGAATAGATATTTACGTTGCCGGGCATGAAGAATATGGTGCAGGGAAACAGAAAACAAGCTCGTTTATTAATATCCAATCTTCATTCTCAAAATATATAATCTCGTTTCTTTTGGTTTTCTTAATTACAGTTATTCTATATCTTATTAAGGACAGCATAGGATACAGAACTGTTTCACTTATATATATTCTTACTATTGCACTACTTCCGCTATTCGATCTCGGGCCCGGACCAATATTTTTTGCTGCTTGTTTAAGCGCTTTAAGCTGGGATTATTACTTCATACCACCGCAGTTTACGTTTAACATCTTCAGACTGGAAGATGTTATGATGCTTATTTTGTATTTTATTGTTGCAATAGTTACAGGCCTTCTGACTTCTAAAATAAGAACACAGCGCCGGTTCCTTATACAAAAAGAAGAAAGAACTTCATCGCTCTATAGCCTTTCAAAAGAACTTTCCTCCGCTTCAAGTATTGATGATATTGCGGATATTGCCGTTAAGAAAATAATTCAATTCTTTACGGCAGATGCTGTAATATTATTGAATAAAGAGAATAATAAACTTAATGCCAAGCCTCATTCTGCCAGCTCAATTTTAATTGATGATGCCGATTGGCTTGTAGCAAACTGGGTTTATAATAACAATAAAAAAGCCGGCAGATATACCAACACCCTCCCATTAAGCCCTATTACTTTTTATCCTTTGAATAGCAAAAGCGGAGTACTTGGAGCAATAGGCATAAAGCCAAAAAGTGAAAAAGCTCTTTCCTTTGAGCAGGAAAATTTTCTTGACACATTTATTTTGCTGGTAACTAGCACTATTGAGAGGGAATACCTTAATGAATTCGCCAAGAAATCTCTGGTTGCTCATGAATCAGAAAAGCTTTATAAGACTTTATTCAACTCACTTTCTCATGAGCTGAAGACCCCGATCGCAGCTATATTAGGAGCTGTTAGCTCTTTTAAGGATGAAAATATTTACCAAAATAAAAATATCTGGGATAAGATATTAAATGAAATTAATATTGCTGCCGATAGGCTTAATAGGCTTGTTGAGAACTTGCTTGATATGGCAAGGCTTGAAACCGGATTTATTTCATTAAAACTAGATTGGCATTCTGTATCTGATTTATTGAGCTCATCACTTGATAAGCTCAAAGACGAAACTGCCGGGCATAAATTAATTATAAATATCCCTGATGATATTGCGGTATTCAAATTTGATTTCGGTTTACTTGAACAAGCCGTTATTAACATTATTCATAACTCATTGGAATATACTCATCCTGACAGTATAATTAAGATTGAAGCTAGAATGGTAAATGAAAAGTGTATATTGACTATAGCAGATAACGGAAAAGGTTTCCCGAAGGAGTCTTTACCCAAACTATTCGATAAATTTTATAGGATACCCGGAACCAAAACAGGCGGTACCGGCCTTGGCCTTTCTATTGCTAAAGGCTTTATAGAAGCTCACGGCGGTTATATAAATGCATCTAATCTTCAAGAAGGAGGCGCAATTTTTACAATATCAATTCCGGTATTAAATTAAGCATGAGGATTAAATGACTTTTAAAAATACTATCGTTATAATCGATGATGAAGCACAGATAAGAAAAATTCTATCTATTGCTTTAGAATCTTCAGACTATAATGTAATTGAATCAGGGACAGCTAAAGATGGTATTATCCAAACAGCAACTAATCATCCGCAATTAGTCCTGCTTGATATTGGGCTTCCCGATATGGACGGTTTTAGTGTTATTAAAGAATTAAGGGCATGGACAAATATTCCAATTCTAATTTTATCAGTTCGCAATTCCGAGGAGGACATTGTTAAAGCTCTGGATCTCGGAGCTGATGATTATATTACCAAGCCCTTCAATACTTCGGAACTTATCGCAAGGATTAGAGCCGGGATAAGAAGATCTCTGGACGTACAAGGTAAAAGCGTAATTGAAAATGGTAAATTAAAAATCGACTTCACTGCCAGATTAGTTTATAAAAATAATGAAGAAATGAAATTGACTAACATAGAATATTTATTGTTGACATTATTTTTCAAAAACACCGGTAAGGTATTAACGCACAATTATATTCTAAAAGAAGTATGGGGGCCGGCTGCAATCGAAAATTCTCAATACCTAAGAGTTTTCATTGGACAGCTCCGCAAGAAAATTGAAGACAATCCGTCACAACCAATTTATTTAGTTACTGAATCCGGCGTCGGCTACCGGATGAAGTATGTAAAATAAGAATGCAATCCTTATTACTTAATTTATTTAACCAATCCAATTTGCTAAAATTGACATGAAATTATTAATTCGCGTAATAATCATATAAGAAACTATAACATTGCATTATATAAACAAAAAATGTTAAGAACTATGATAAATACTCGTTAAATTTATTTTAACTAATAAGGGAAAAGACGGAACACAACAAAAAAATTCATTTGAAGCTATAGCAGACCTTTTTGAATATATCAAACAAAGGGAGTTTAAGAAATATCTGATAATAAAAATCTCAGAGGGCCGTTCCAAAAGTAATTTTTAAAGTACTATCCTCATTCCCAAACTCTCAGAAGGAAAGAATTTCCGCACTTCACTGTTCCCACAAAGAATTTGAGAACGAGAAGTCTTACTTTTTAGACTACCTCTTTCGCGATTTAAAATCCTTTCAACACGCTGATCTAATTTATGACTGAACTGTAAGGTAATATAATAGTCTCAAATCGAAACAGATCCTCTCTTCCTTCCGTCCACTTATAAATCATTTAATAATAAACTATTGAACATAGTAAGTCTTAATATAGTATAAATGCTCTCCAAATCCAGTGATGACGGCTTGATAACGGCTTGAAATAGGCTTTTGAAGCCATTATCAAGCCGTCATCATTTTTGTTAGATAAGTGGAAGAAAGGGAAAGCAATTGATTTTTATACCTATATCTTTATTTTTTTATTAAATTATTCCCCAATTATTTCGATTATGGAAATATTAAGGCAAGCATTCAAAATTTTGATATGAATAACAATTCGGCTTATTGATGATTAATCCCATAGTTATACATGTGAATATAAGTCTTATTAAAAATATTGCATTGATGTGAATAAATAACTTGACAAATTTGTCACTATGCTTTATTTTGGCACTAACGAAATTAATAATTATGAACATCACGAAGAAAAATAAAAATTTACAATTATCTGTTATTAGAAATGACGGACGTCGTGTTGTTGTAAACAATTCCGTAAATGACCTTTCTTTAGATATCATTCTAGGGATTTCAATTATTATTAGCGTCCTAGCGATTATAATTCTAGGCTGATAATATTGGTCAATCCCAAATCAATCAAAAACAAAACAAAATAAAAAAGATTCGGGATTGACCGGGATCAAAGTTTAATATCTGAAGGTTATTAGTAATCATCAGAGGCTGTAGTGAGATCTTATTCTAAATATTCCGACTATCGTAAAACTTCCAAAAGAAGCTGTATGGTTAATACCGCTCTCACCACAAGTGTTGTAGAAAAACAACATCTCACCCGCTTCAGCCTATTAGTTCATAGCATTAAAAATATTATAATTCTAAACCTAATTATTCTCAGCATCTAAGCTCGAGATAATTTTACACGGCAAAGATTATCGAGAGCTTAGATGCTAAGCTCGATATTGATTCTTTTAGCCGCAGAATTATATAGCCGTTGAATTTATACTGGAATTTAAAAATATTTAGAAGAGAGAAAGGAATAGTTATGAGAACAACCAAGCAGAAATTGTCCGGAGCGGATATTTTCTTTGAATGTCTTAGACAGGAAAAGGTTGAATATATATTCGGTTATCCAGGCGGAGCAGTACTGAAGATTTACGAGAAGCTATACGATGTTAAGCACCTTAAGCATATTTTAGTAAGACACGAGCAAGGTGCGGCTCACATGGCAGAGGGTTATGCAAAAGCTTCAGGTAAAGTAGGCGTTGTACTAGTAACTTCAGGTCCGGGGGCTACAAATACTGTCACGGGTATTGCTGATGCATATATGGACTCAGTGCCGATTGTAGTTTTTTCAGGGCAAGTTCCTACTCATCTTATCGGTAATGATGCTTTTCAGGAAGCTGACATTGTTGGAATTACCAGACCAATTACCAAACATAACTTCCTCGTAAGAGATGTTAATGAATTAGCCGCAACAATAAAGAAAGCATTTTTTATTGCATCTACCGGCCGGCCGGGCCCTGTCCTTGTAGATCTTCCAAAGGATGTAGTCAATTCTGTCTGCGAATTTGAATATCCTGAAAAAGTTGAGATGCGCGGATATAAGCCTACATTTCTCGGACATCAGAACCAGATCAAGAAAGCTGCTGAGCTTATAAAGAATGCAAAAAGGCCTTTGCTGTATGTTGGCGGAGGTGTTATAATGTCGAACGGCGAGCGCGAGCTTCGTCTGTTTGCAAAAGAAAATAATCTCCCTGTTACAATGACACTTCAAGGATTGGGCGCTTTCCCGGGAACAGATCCTCAATCTCTCGGTATGCTTGGAATGCACGGAACATATTGGGCAAACCAGGCTGTTAACAACTGTGATGTACTCATGTCTCTAGGCGCACGCTTTGATGACCGAGTTACAGGTAAGGTTGAGACCTTTGCAACCAAGGCATATAAGATTCATGTTGATATTGACCCGACATGTATAGACAAAAACGTTATTGTCGATCTTCCAATTGTCGGGGATGTAAAGCATGTACTTGCAGAACTTGCTGCCGAAATGAATGAGTCTCCTCATTTAGATGAGTGGTGGGAGCAAATAAACTCATGGAGAGAAGAATGTCCGCTTCATTATGAAAATAATGACGGTAAGTTAAGGTCGGAATTTATTATTGAAAAAATATCTGAGAAAACAAAAGGCGAAGCAGTTATCGTCACTGACGTCGGTCAGCACCAAATGTGGACTTCGCAATACTATAAATTTAATAATCCTAGATCTCATTTAACAAGCGGCGGGCTTGGTACAATGGGCTTCGGGCTGCCTGCTGCAATAGGAGCTGCCTTTGCAGTTAAAGATAGACCGGTTATATGTATTACAGGTGACGGCGGATTTCAGATGAATATGCAAGAGCTTGCTACTGCTGTTTTCAACAAATTGCCTATAAAAATATTTATTATAAATAATAGCTTTTTAGGAATGGTAAGACAATGGCAGGAATTATTCCATGCAGAAAAATACAGCTTTACTGACTTATCCGAAAGCAATCCGGACTTTGTAAAACTCGGAGAAGCGTTCGGAGTTAAGTCTATGTCCGTCAATTCGCCTGGCAATGTAGATCAGGTGCTTGACGAAGCATTATCCTATAATGACGGCCCTTTTCTTGTCGAATTTAAGGTTGTTAAGGAAGACATGGTATTCCCAATTATACCTGCCGGCAAATCAGTAAAAGAAATTATGACCAAGCGCTTAGATCCCAAGGAGATGGTTTAATGAAGCATACCATTTCGGTTTTAGTGGAGAACCAATTCGGTGCTTTTAATCGAGTTGCAACAATGTTCAGCGGCAAAGGATTTAACATCCATAGTATCTCAATCGGTGAAACCGAAACTCATGAAGTTTCGCGAATGACCATTGTTACCGAAGGAGAAGATAAAATAATGGAACAGGTAGTTAAGCAATTAAACCGCCTCATAGATACAATAAAAGTCATCGATCTCACCGGACAAAGCAGGGTGGAAAGAGACCTTGCGCTTATTACAGTCTTCTATCAAAAAGGAACTCGCGCAGAAATTATTAGTATCTGTGATATATTCAGAGGAAATGTAGTAGATATAAATAACAAAACAATAACTTTAGAAATTACCGGTCCGCCGGATAAAATAGATGCTGTGGTTAATGTGCTTGAGCCGTACGGCATTAAAGAAATGGCACGATCAGGCACTGTCGCACTTAAACGTGGAGAACAGCTTAAATTTGATAAAAATTCAGTAACACAATAATTGAAGGGAAATAATATGAAAGTTTATTATGATAATGATGCATCGTTAGAATATCTGCAAGGTAAAAAGATTGCAGTTCTCGGCTTCGGCAGCCAGGGACATGCGCATGCATTGAACCTAAAGGAAAGCGGGTGCAACGTTTGCGTTGGCCTGCGTAAAGGAAGCAATAGATGGGCTATGGCCGAAAATGCCGGCCTTCCTGTAAAAACAGTAGCAGAAGCTTCAGAATGGGCGGATGTAATTATGATCTTACTGCCTGATCAAAACCAGAAGGCAGTTTATGATGCGGACATCGCTCCTCATTTGAAAGCGGGAAACACTCTTGCATTCGCTCATGGATTCAATATACATTACAAACAGATTGTTCCTCCTGCAGATGTGAATGTAATGATGATTGCTCCTAAAAGCCCTGGACATCTTGTTAGAAGAACTTATCTTGAAGGTACCGGAGTTCCTTGCTTAATTGCAGTACATCAAGACCCCAGCGGACAAACATTGAACATGTCGCTTGCGTGGGCAAAAGGAATCGGCGGAACAAGAGCAGGTGTTATCGAAACTAATTTCAAGAATGAAACTGAAACTGATCTATTCGGCGAGCAGGCTGTCCTTTGCGGCGGATCAGCAGAATTAATTAAAGCAGGGTTTGAAACATTAGTTGAAGCCGGTTATCCTCCTGAGCTAGCATATTTTGAATGTATGCATGAAATGAAATTAATAGTAGATCTTTATTATGAAGGAGGATTATCCAGAATGAATTACTCTGTAAGTGATACCGCAGAGTATGGCGGTATGACCAGGGGTAAGAGGTTAATTACTGCCGAGACAAAGAAAGAAATGAAAAAGATCTTAAGTGAGATACAGAACGGCCAGTTTGCAAACGAATGGCTTACAGAATATAAGAACGGTCAGCCGTTGATGGAAAAGCTTAGAAAAGAAAACCGTGAGCATCAGATTGAAACAGTCGGCGCAAAGCTTAGAGGCATGATGAGCTGGCTTTTCAAGAAAAATGCAAAAGAAGAGGTCGGTGTATGAATTTGAAGATAACATTGCTGCCCGGCGATGGGATCGGCCCTGAAGTAGTCGGAGCGGCAGTTGATGTAATGAAAGTTGCCGCTGAGAAATTTAATGTTACACTGAAATTTAATGAGCAGCTTGTAGGCGGCTGCTCATATGATAAATATGGCACCCCCCTTACTGATGAAACGTTAAGCGCATGTTACGATTCAGACGCAATTCTGCTCGGAGCTGTAGGAGGATATAAGTGGGAAAGCCTTCCCCAAAATCTTAAGCCTGAAGCAGCACTATTAAAGCTTCGCAAAGCATTGGGCCTTTATAATAATATTCGCCCTGCAAAAGTTTATTCTGCTCTTTTATCATCATCTACTTTAAAGCCTGAAGTATTAGAAGGCACTGACTTTGTAATCTTCCGTGAACTAACCGGTGATGTCTATTTCGGCGAGCCGCGCGGCTTTGATGAAAACAAAGGATGGAATACGATGATTTATACAAAAGAAGAAGTTGTTCGTATTGCTAGAAGTGCCTTTGAAGTCGCTATGAAACGTGATAAGAGAGTGGTTTCAGTTGATAAAGCTAATGTGCTCGACTGCTCGCAGTTTTGGCGGAAAGTTGTTCATGAAGTACATAAAGATTATCCGGAAATTGAATTAAGTGATATGTATGTGGATAATGCTGCAATGCAGATAGTCAGAAACCCGAAGCAGTTTGATGTTATCTTAACTCAGAATTTATTCGGTGATATTCTCAGTGATATTGCAGCAATGATTACCGGCAGCTTAGGAATGCTTCCTTCTGCAAGCCTTGGAACTAAGTATGCATTATACGAACCAGTACACGGAAGTGCACCTGATATTGCAGGCCAGGGTAAAGCAAATCCGCTTGCAACTATATCTTCCGTTGCAATGATGTTTGCATATTCATTCCAGATGTATAAAGCGGCTGAGTTAATTGAACAGGCAATTGATAAAACACTTTCGAGTGGATATAGGACGGCAGATATTTATTCTCCCGGAACTAATTTGGTTTCAACAAAGCAGATAAAAGATGCAGTCATAGAAAATTTTAATCAAATATATGATGAACAAGCTCTCGGTGTATTTACTTTATAAAAGCAGCCGGGAAGACAAAAATTATCAACCTTAAAAATGAAAGGTGATTATAGTGAACAATAGAGTAATAATATTCGATACAACATTAAGAGACGGTGAACAAGCACCGGGTGCGTCATTAAATGTATTTGAAAAATTAGAGATTGCCCGGCAGTTGGAAAAACTAAAAGTTGATGTTATTGAAGCAGGATTTCCGGTCTCATCACCTGCCCAATTTGAGGCTGTGCAGAGAATATCCGGTGAAGTAAATGCAGTTATAACAGCACTAGCCCGTGCAAAAGAGATTGATATTAAAACTGCATATGAAGCTCTACGTCAAGCTAAACAGCATAGAATTCATACTTTTATCGGTACCTCTGATATACACATACTTGGAAAATTCGGAGATGACAGATACGGTAAAACCCTCGAAGAAAAAAGAAAGACTGTTTTAAAGATGGCAGTAGATGCGGTTTCTTATGCTAAAACATTTACAGCTGATATTGAATTCTCGGCTGAAGATGCAGGCAGAACTGACCTTAGTTATCTTGCAGAAATTATTGAAGCCGCAATTGAAGCGGGTGCAACAACTGTTAATATTCCCGATACAACAGGTTATACATTCCCGTGGGAATTCGGTAATAAAATTGCAGAATTAAAGAAAAGGGTAAAGAACATTGAAAATGCGGTTATAAGCGTGCACTGTCATGATGATCTTGGATTAGGTGTCGCAAATTCATTAAGCGGAATAGAAAACGGTGCTAGACAGGTTGAATGTACTATCAACGGTATCGGAGAGCGGGCAGGTAATGCTTCTCTTGAAGAAATAGTAATGGCTCTAAAAGTCCGTAAAGATATTAGCCAGTATTTTACGAAAATTAAGACTGAAGAAATATACAATACAAGTAAAATGGTCTCATCGTTTACCGGTATGATAGTTCAGCCTAACAAAGCAATTGTCGGTGAAAATGCTTTCGCGCATGAGTCAGGTATTCATCAGGACGGAATGCTGAAAAATAGGCAGACATATGAGATCATGACTCCTGAGAGCGTCGGTGTCAGAAAAACAAAAATAGTTCTCGGAAGGCATTCAGGCAGGCATGGATTAAAGGCCCGCCTTCATGAATTAGGGTATAAATTGAACGAGAAAGAGCTCCAGACTCTCTATGAAAAATTTCTTGAGCTTGCAGATAAGAAAAAAGAAGTATTTGATGAAGACTTAAGAATGCTGATGGGAGACCAGGCGCTTAATACAAAAGAAGAACGATTTGAGCTTGATTATATCCATGTTACTATCGGAACCAATTCGATTCCTACTGCTGCCGTTAGAATTAAATCCGGTGAAGAATTTATTCAGGAATCAGCAACCGGAGACGGTGCTGTAGATGCCTGCTTTAATGCAATTGAGAGAGCGCTGGATATAAAATCTAATCTTGAATCGTATCATGTCAGATCAGTTACTTCAGGCAGACAGGCAATGGGTGAAGTAATTGTGAGGCTGCGTGAAGGTGACAATTCCTTTACAGGCAGAGGAGTTTCAACTGATATTATAGAAGCAAGCGCAAAGGCTTATGTTCAAGCGTTAAATCAGCGTCAGTCTTTTATAGAATTGAAGAAAGAGAATGAACTGTTAAACCGTTCTCTTTCAGATTTATCTCAAGCAGTATAATAAGGAAATAGATTATGGCAATGACAATAACAGAAAAGATATTATCAAAATCATCCGGAAGAAAAAGAGTAGATCCGGGTGAAAATATATGGCTGAATGTAGATGTGCTTATGACGCATGACGTCTGCGGGCCGCCCACTATTGCAATCTGGAAGCGTGAGTTTGGAAAAGATGCAAAGATTTGGGACAAGAATAAGTTAGTAATTTTTCCGGATCATTATATCTTTACAAAAAATCCACAGGCAAACAGAAACGTAGATATACTAAGACAATTTGCTAAAGAATACAACATAGATAATTATTATGATGTAGGGACTGAAAGATATAAAGGAGTATGCCACATAGCTTTAGCTGAAGAAGGTTACAATGTCCCGGGAACAGTTTTATTCGGTACGGATTCACATACTTGTACATCCGGTGCATTCGGAATGTTTTCTACCGGAGTTGGTAATACAGATGCTGCATTCATTTTGGGGACCGGTAAAATCTGGGAGAAAGTGCCGGAGTCTCTTAAGTTTACATTTGACGGTGAACTCCCGCCGTATATTACTGCTAAGGATTTAATCCTTCAGGTGTTGGGCGATATTACAACAGACGGCGGTACTTATTGCTCTCTTGAATTTGACGGCGAAGGAGTTTTTTCACTTTCAATAGATGAAAGAATGACTCTTACGAATATGGCAATTGAAGGCGGTGCAATGAACGGGATAATAGCTGCAGATGCTGTTACCGAAGCATACGTAAAGGAAAGGACCAATAAGCCGTATGAAATATTCCATAGTGATAATGATGCTAAATACAAGAAAAAATTTCATTATGACTTAACCAAAATGGAGCCGCATGTTGCAAAGCCGCATAGCCCGGATAATCTTGATACTGTAAGAAATGTTCAAGGTACCAAACTTACAAAATGCTATATCGGTTCATGTACTGGCGGAAAGTTGAGTGATTATTTAGCAGCAGCTAAAATAATTTTCGGCAACAAGGTTAAAGTTCCTACTTTCATTGTTCCTGCAAGTACTCAGGTCGGCAGGCAGCTTGAAACTGAGACTATCAGCGGAGTTTCACTAAGGCAAATTTTTGAGAATGCAGGATGCACGATTGCTCAATCGTCATGTGCTGCTTGTCTAGGCGGCCCTGCAGATACTATTGGCCGTGCTCAAGACGGTGAAGTAATTATATCTACAACTAATAGAAACTTCCCCGGAAGAATGGGCAGTAAAAAATCGGCAGTCTATTTAGCTTCGCCGCTTACTGTTGCTGCATCATCATTGACGGGTGTAATCACGGATCCCAGAGATTATTTATAAAAGAAATTGGAGTTAAAAAAGCAAATGGAAAAAGTTATATTAGGTAAAGCCTATGTTTTAGGCAATAACATAGATACTGATCAGATTATACCGGCAGAACATCTTGTTTACAGTCTGTCTGATCCTGAAGAATCTAAAAAATATGGACATTTTGCTCTTACGGGAGTCCCATTGCCCCAGGCAGGACTGCCGGAAGGCGGAAAGCCGTTTATATCGGGTGAAAATTATTTATCCGAGTATAATATTATTATCGGCGGTTCGAATTTCGGCTGCGGCTCTTCACGGGAACATGCTCCATTTGCTCTTCAAGTAGCCGGAGTAAAAGCAGTAATTGCTGAATCATATGCTAGAATATTCTACAGAAATTGTGTTGACGGCGGTTTTCTATTACCGTTTGAATCACCAATAGTATTAAATAACCAGATTAAAACGGGTGATGAACTTGAGCTTGATGTAAATGCTGATATATTAAAAAATATAACAACAGGGAAGACATACAATCTTCGGTCATTGGGAGATATACTGCCAATCATTGAGGCCGGTGATATTTTCAAATATGCGCGGCAATCCGGGATGATTGCATAATATGAATTAAAATTATCTAAACCTAATGGGAAAAGAAATGGATAATACAATTGAACTATTTGATACAACTCTTCGGGATGGGACACAAGGTGAAGGGATAAATCTATCCGTTCAGGATAAGTTATTAATTGTACAGAAACTTGATGATTTTGGTGTTGATATTATTGAAGGGGGATGGCCCGGAAGTAATCCTAGGGACGAAGAGTTTTTCCGTAAGGTGAAAGGATTAAAGCTCAATCATGCACAAGTTTGTGCTTTTGGTTCAACTGCCCGCTCTTTAAAAAATATTGAAGGGGATCCAAACTTAATCGCAATACTAGAGGCTGAAACTCCTGTTGTATCGATTTTTGGCAAGACATGGAGATTGCATTCTTACCAGGGACTTGGCCTAACTGATGATGAAAACGAAGAGCTAATTTTTAAGACTGTAGAGTTCTTGAAAAAGAACGGTAAGAAAGTTGTTTACGATGCAGAGCATTTTTTTGACGGCTATAAGGATAACAAGCAATTTGCCTTGAAGATGCTGAAATCTGCGGAGCGTGCCGGTGCTGATGTGATTGTCCTATGCGATACAAATGGCGGTTCTTTGCCTTCAGATATTTTCGAAATAGTTACTGAGTTGAGAAAAAGCCTTACGGCTCCAATCGGCATCCATACACATAATGATTCTGAACTGGCTGTTGCAAATTCAATAGCAGCGATTAATGCAGGGGCTATGCATGTGCAAGGTACTATAAATGGTGTCGGTGAACGGTGCGGAAATGCGAACTTGTGCAGCATCATTCCTAATATAATATTGAAGCTGCAAAAGAAAACCATGCAAGGAGTAAATTTGGAACATCTAACTTCATTATCAAATTTTGTTTTTGAAGTAATGAATTTGACTCCTAATACCAGAGCAGCATTTGTCGGCAAGTCAGCATTTGCACATAAGGGCGGTATTCATGTAAGTGCAGTGTTAAAAGACAGTAATATGTATGAGCATATCAAACCGGGAAGCGTCGGTAACAAGCAGCGGGTCCTGGTTTCAGATTTGTCCGGGCAAAGTAATATCAGATATAAAGCAAAAGAACTTGGAATAGATTTATCGAATAAAACTGAATTAAATAAGAAGCTTGTTAATTATATTAAATCGCTTGAGTACGGCGGATTTCAATTCGACGGCGCCGAAGCTTCTTTTGAATTATTACTTAGAAGAGAATTGAATGAGTTTACTCCCTTCTTTACAGTACTTGATTCTAAGGTTACTGTTTTTAATAATAATGAAGGTACATCCAGTGCTGAAGCTGTTCTGAAGATTTCTGTCGACGGCGAAATTGAACATACTGCATCTGACGGGGACGGCCCAGTTAACGCACTTGATAATGCATTAAGGAAGGCTCTGCTTAGATTTTATCCTGATATTTCGTTGATTAAATTGATTGACTATAAAGTACGGGTATTGGATGAGAAAGACGGAACTGCGGCTAAAGTACGGGTCATAATTCAATCAAGTGACGGCACTGAATTTTGGAGTACGGTCGGTGTATCGGAAAATATAATTGAAGCAAGTTTCCAGGCTTTAAGCGACAGCATTAATTATAAGCTTTTTAAGTTCCAAAACCGAAAAGAACGGATAACAGCATAAAGGGAATAAATGAAGATAGGACTTGTCCAATATAATATTGACTGGGAGGATAAAAATAAGAATTACGAAAAGATAAATTTTCTCTTGTCAAATTACAAAAGCAAAGTCGATGTATTAATCTTTCCGGAGATGACTCTCACCGGATTCACGATGAAAGCATCCAGCTTTGCGGAAACTCTTCTAGGCGAAAGCTTCAAATATTACTCCGGCCTTTCTATCGATTACAATGCGCATATTCTTGCCGGTATTATAGAAAGCAAAGAAAATAATTTCTATAACTCCATGCTTCATTTAAACAAAAAAGGTGAATTGGTAAAAGTTTACAGGAAAATTCATCCTTTTTCATATTCTACTGAAGACAAGCATTATTCAAGGGGGAATGAGACTGTCATAACCAAAATTGAGGAGTGGAATACCGGACTTTCAATTTGTTATGATCTAAGATTTCCGGAACTGTACAGGCATTATGGCAAAGCTAAATCTGAGTTGATAATTGTTATCGCTAACTGGCCGGTGACAAGAATAGAACATTGGCGTACTCTTTTAAAAGCAAGGGCGATAGAGAACCAGTGTTATGTTGCAGGGGTGAACCGGGTTGGAAATGACCCTGTACTTAAATACAATGGATTCAGCAGTGTCTTCGATCCCATGGGTAATGAATTAATTTCTTCCGGTGATGAAGAAAGAATATTAACCGCTGAAATTTCAATAGAAAAGGTAAGAGAGACAAGAGAAAACCTTCCGTTTCTAGACGATATTTTTCTTATTTAGATTTAATTATGCATAGTTATTCACTGATCAATTAAGAATGAGTGTAATTTTTTTTAAGCTGCATAAAATATATTAGGGAAAAATGATTAAAGTACTTGAATATTTCCTAAAATATTTTAAATTGCCTTAAAAAGTTTATAATTATTTTATAGACTCCTTATAATATAAATATGTAGATGGATAGATTTGAAGAAAGCTGTAATAATATACAAAAAGTGTTTAAGATAAAATAATCTCTTTTTCTTTATGGAGCGTATTTGATATGGAAAGACTGAATTCAAGCAAAGAAATAAAAAACATTTCTCAGGTAATCAATGAGATCAAGGAAAAAGGTATGTACGATCCGTCATATGAGCATGACGCATGCGGTATGGGATTCGTAGCTGATGTGAAAGGAAGAAAGTCTCGCTCTATTATTGATAAGGGATTAGATATATTAAAGAATCTGGAACACCGTGGTGCAGTTGGTGCTGATCCGGAAACAGGTGACGGTTCAGGTATCTTAATTCAAATGCCGGATGAATTTATTAGAAAAGCTGCAGGCGAGAGAAGGATAAAACTGCCTGCACTTGGTAAATACGGCGTTGGAATGATGTTCCTTCCGCAAGATCCGGTATTGAGGAAAGCAGTAGAAAATATAGTTGAAAAGATTGTAATTGATGAGAGCCAAAAATTTCTCGGATGGAGAGATGTTCCTGTAGAACCGTTTGTTCCAGGAAGAGGGGCCAGACTAATGCAGCCTTACATCAGGCAATGTTTTATAGGTGCTAATAAGAATATTGGAACTCAAGAGGAATTTGAGAGAAAGCTTTATACAATTAGAAGAATAATAGATCATCGTGTCCGTGTAGAAGTAAAGTGCGATAGAAGTCAATATTATGTCCCTTCGTTCTCGAGTAAGATTTTAATTTATAAAGGAATGCTATTAGCACCGCAACTTCCGGCATTTTATAAGGATCTTAACGATCAAGATATGAAGTCGGCAATGGTAATGCTGCATCTCCGTTTTTCAACGAATACATTCCCCACTTGGGATCTTGCCCATCCTTTCAGAATGATTGCGCACAATGGAGAGATAAATACATTACGCGGCAATAAAAATTGGATGGCGGCACGTCAAGCTGTAATGGAATCACCTTACTTCGGGAAAGATTTAAAAAGGATGCTTCCGATAATTATGGACGGGCAAAGTGACTCAGCAACTTTTGATTCTGTTTTAGAGCTTCTGGTGATGAGCGGGAGAAGTGTCCCTCATGCTATGATGATGATGATTCCGGAAGCATGGTCTAAAAATGATTTAATGGATCCGGATAGAAAAGCTTTCTATGAATATCATGCTACAATGATGGAGCCATGGGACGGACCTGCAGCGGTTGTGTTTTCTGATGGAAATATTATTGGTGCAACACTCGATAGAAATGGATTACGTCCGGCGAGATATGTTATAACAAAAGATGATCTTGTAGTGCTGACGTCGGAGGCAGGCGCATTAAGTGTTGATGCAGAAAATGTAGCTAAGAAAGGAAAGCTTCAGCCGGGACGAATGTTTATACTTGATCTTCAGCAAGGCAGAATAATTGAAGATGAAGAAGTCAAAAAAGATATTGTAACAAGAAAACCGTACCGGAAATGGGTAAACGATAATATGATTAAGCTGTCGCATCTCCCGACACCGGATGTAATTTATAATGCGGATTTCAGCACTCTGCATATGCGCCAGAGAATTTTTGGTTATACTAAAGAACATCTTGAGAAAGTTATGCTTCCTATGGCGGCAAACGGCCAGGAGGCAGTTGGATCTATGGGAACGGATGCTGCATTAGCTGTACTATCGGAGCGCCCGCAGTTATTGTTCAGATATTTTAAGCAAATGTTTGCACAAGTTACAAACCCGCCAATAGACCCGATAAGAGAAGAGCTAGTAATGGAACTGACTACCTATATTGGGCCGGAGCAGAATCTGCTTGCTGAGACTCCCATTCATGCACATAGGCTTGAACTTGAACATCCGCTGCTTTCTAATTCACAGCTTGAGAAGATTAGACATATCGCAAGAGGACATTTTAAGTCAATAACAATTCCGTTATTGTTTAATCCTCATGTAAGGCATAACATGCGGGAAAGATTAGACCAGATTTGTAATGAGGCGGTTGAAGCGGTTAAGTCAGGCATATCATTAATAATCTTGTCGGATAAAGGAGTAGATAGAAATTGTGCATCAATTCCCAGCTTATTAGCAACCTCCGGTGTACACCATGCCCTGATTAAAGCAGGATTGAGAACAAAGACCGGACTTATTGTTGAAAGCGGTGAGCCGAGAGAAATTCATGACTTTGCCCTATTGTGCGGTTATGGCGCAAATGCAATAAACCCTTATGTAGCCTACGAAACCATTGCTTACCTGGTTGAAAAAAATTTTCTTCCTGAGGTAAAAGATTATAAGTATGCAAAAAATAATTTTGTTAAGGCTGTAAGTAAAGGATTGTATAAGATCTTCAGCAAGATGGGAATTAGTACACTTCAATCTTACTGCGGTGCACAGATATTTGAAGCAGTAGGTTTGGATAGTGAAATAGTTGAAAACTATTTTACTGGTACGCCTACCAAAGTAGAAGGGCTGAGCCTTGAAATGCTCGAAGAAGAAACTATCCGGAGACATATAAATGCGCTCGATCCTCAGCTAGACCAAAGCAGCCTTGATGTAGGCGGATTGTACCATTATCGCCAGGACGGCGAATACCATTTATGGAATCCTTTAACTATTTCAAAATTGCAATTGAGTACTAGCCGAAGAGATTATAAGACCTTCAAGGAATATAGCGAGCTCATTAACAGTCAAAATAAAAAGAGAGTAACTCTAAGAAGCCTATATGAGCTTGATACCAATGGTAATAAAATACCATTAGAAGAAGTCGAACCTGCATCAGAAATTGTTAAGAGATTTTCTACCGGAGCGATGAGCTTTGGTTCTATTTCATATGAGGCACATACCTCACTGGCTATAGCAATGAATAGGATCGGGGGAAAATCAAATACCGGCGAAGGCGGTGAAGACTATGCTCGATTTGAAAGATTACCAAACGGAGACAGCAAGAGATCCGCAATCAAGCAAGTAGCATCCGCGAGGTTTGGGGTCACTGCAAATTATTTGGTTAATGCCGATGAACTTCAGATTAAGATGGCACAAGGTGCAAAACCAGGTGAAGGCGGGCAGTTGCCGGGATTTAAAGTAGATAAGATTATTGCCAGGATTCGGCATAGTATTCCGGGGGTTACATTAATTAGTCCGCCCCCGCATCATGATATTTATTCAATTGAAGATTTGAAACAATTAATATTCGACTTAAAGAATATTAATCCGAAAGCAAGGATAAGTGTAAAGCTGGTTTCGGAATTCGGAGTAGGGACAATAGCGGCTGGTGTTGCAAAAGCACATGCAGATCATATTTTAATAAGCGGCCATGACGGCGGGACTGGTGCAAGCCCGATTTCATCTATTCAATTTGCCGGTTCTCCGTGGGAATTAGGATTAAGCGAAGCGCATCAAACTCTTGTTCTTAATGGCCTGCGGGATAGAGTTTTTCTAGCAACTGATGGGCAATTGAAAACCGGAAGGGATGTTGTAATTGCTGCGCTTTTGGGAGCAGAGGAATTTGGATTTGCAACTACTGCATTGGTTACTCAAGGCTGCATTATGATGAGAAAGTGCCATTTGAATACTTGCCCAACGGGAGTGGCAACTCAAGATCCCAAATTAAGAGAGAAATTTATCGGTAAGCCTGAATATCTCATAAACTTTATGTTTTTTATAGCCGAAGAAGTAAGGGAAATAATGGCTGAGCTTGGATTTAGAACCTTCAATGAGATGATCGGTAAAACCGAAAAGATAATACCGATAAGGCCTAATGATCATTGGAAAGCGCGCGGTATAAATATGACAAAACCATTATTTAAACCAACTCCGCTTTATGAAACTGGTTTATTTAGAAGCCGCGAACAAAATCATGGTTTGGAAAATCAGCTTGATCATGAAATAATTAATCTTGCCCAACCGGCGTTGGAAAAAGGTTCTCCGGTTCATATTAAATCAAAAATAAGAAATATTAACCGCACAGTAGGTACAATGCTTTCCGGTGAAATAGCCAAGAAGTACGGAGAAAATGGATTACCGGATGGAACAATAAAAATCGAATTGAGAGGAACTGCAGGGCAGAGTTTCGGAACCTTCCTGGCTAAGGGAATTGAACTCAACTTAACAGGCGAATCTAATGATTATACCGGTAAGGGGCTCTCGGGCGGAAGACTGATAGTTAAGGTACCTCCTGAAGTAACATTTGACCCTGCTGAGAATATTATTATAGGGAATACATGTCTTTATGGCGCAACAAGCGGTGAAGCTTACATTAACGGCGTATCCGGAGAAAGATTTGCTGTTCGTAATTCAGGAACCTACGCAGTTATTGAGGGAATCGGTGACCATGGGTGTGAGTATATGACAGGCGGAAGAGTAGCAGTTCTTGGTAAAGTGGGACGTAACTTTGCCGCAGGCATGTCTGGCGGAATCGCCTATATATGGGATCCTAACAAGACTGCAGAAAAATATATTAATCACGAAATGGTTACTGTTGAATATTTGATTTATGATGAAGATATTGCTGAGCTTTATGGAATGATCCAGAAACATTACGATTACACTGGTTCTAAGAGAGCAGAATATGTTTTGAATAATTGGAGTCATGAAAAGGATAATTTCTGGAAGATTATACCCGAAGAATATAGAAAAGCACTAACAAAGTTGGCGAAAGAACAGGCAGAAGCTAAACCGGTTAAATTAGAAACTAGTATATCGGAAGAGGTTGTTAATGGGTAAAGTAACTGGTTTTATGGAATATAATAGGTCTAAGATTAAATATGAAGATCCTATAGATCGTGTTAAACATTTTAAGGAATTCGAAAAGAAGTTCGAGCGTGATGAAGCTAGTACACAAGCAGCAAGATGTATGGATTGCGGCATTCCTTTTTGTCATGGTGATACCGGCTGTCCGGTACAAAATTATATACCGGAATGGAACGATTTGGTTTACAAAGATCATTGGAAAGAAGCATTAGAAAATCTTCTATCAACTAACAATTTCCCGGAGTTTACGGGAAGAATTTGTCCTGCACCTTGTGAAACTGCATGTACACTTGGAATTCATGAAGAACCGGTTAATATAAAAAAGATTGAAAAAACCATTGTTGAGAAAGGCTGGGAAGAAGGCTGGATTAAACCAAGGATGCCTTTAGTTCTAACCGGTAAAAAAGTTGCAATAATAGGTTCCGGACCGGCAGGGCTGGCTGCTGCACAACAGCTATGCAGGGCAGGCCATACTGTAACTGTATTCGAAAAGAACGATCGCATCGGGGGAATACTGAGATATGGAATTCCGGATTTTAAGTTAGAGAAACATATTATTGACAGGCGCCTTGAGCAGATGCAAATGGAAGGAGTTGAATTTAAAACCAACATCCATATTGGGAAGAATATTCCTGCAAAAGAATTACGAAAGCTATTTGATGCAGTCGTTTTAGCTTGCGGATCCGAAAAGCCAAGAGACATTGCCTTACCTGGCAGAGAACTTAAAGGCATTCACTTTGCCATGGATTTTCTAATACAGCAAAATAGAGTAAATGCAGGCGATAAAGTTACTGACCAGATTCTTGCAACGGGGAGGGATGTTGTAGTAATCGGGGGAGGAGATACTGGTTCAGATTGCGTAGGTACGTCTAATAGGCAATTTGCAAAATCAATAACTCAAATAGAAGTACTTCCAATGCCTGCTAAAGAAAGACCTGATAGTACACCATGGCCATTCTGGCCGATGATCCTAAGAACATCAACTAGCCATGAAGAAGGTGTTCAGCGGAAATGGAGTATTAGTACAAAAGCATTTAAGGGTAATGAGAACGGAAATGTTACTCATCTAAATTGTAATGAAACAAAATTTGAAAAAGGTAAGTTTATTGATATTCCCGGAACTGATTTTGAATTAAAAGCTGATCTGGTT
>Ga0208139_1000013_pt1 | contig 17120 bp, 9 predicted proteins | sample SF_Rice_5C_0N_10_FD_185613 | JGI IMG/M metagenome (GOLD analysis project Ga0208139, IMG submission 185613) | Rice paddy soil microbial communities from Twitchell Island, California, USA - SF_Rice_5C_0N_105 (SPAdes) (version 2) | ecosystem: Environmental > Terrestrial > Soil > Paddy field/soil ...
TGATTCTTAAAATCAAGTATGTTATTTTGTACTTTCATAAGAGCATCCTTTCTGTTTTTAATTGTTTGTTTATTTCCACCTGCAATTTAAGAATGGATGCTCTTTCTTTATCTTACTTCACTAACAATAGCTTAATTTATTTTTAGCTACTATTTTAGTTTTGCCAACTTTTAAACATAACTTCTTAATATAATTATTAAATGCTGTAAAAATGCAGCAACCAGAAATCAAATACATGATAATTATCTGTATGGACACTATTTCATCAATCAAGAGTAGAATTACAAATATGAAGAGACTTACAAGTTATTATTAACTGGAATAAAGAGGTGATTCTGTAATTTAAACAATGATATTTAATTATATCCATGTATAATAAGCATTAGATATTGATTTATTTTATTTAGGTATTTAAAGGTGCGGCTTACCGAAAAGGTAAGCCGCACATATAATTAAAATAATTATTTTAGAAGCAGAAGCTTCTTCGCTGAAGTATAGTTTCCTGCATTCAATTGATAAATATATATTCCGCTAGCAATGTTACTTGCATCGAAAGTAATATCATATTTGCCTTGAGTTTTAAATCCATTAACAAGTGTTTTTACTTCTCTACCTAAAATATCATAAATCCTTAATGTAACTAATTCATCTTTAGGTATCTCATACCGTATAACAGTATACGGGATTAAACGGATTTGGAAAATTCTGCATTAACGAATATGAAGTAGGATTTATCTGATCTTCCTTATTTTGAATCTTAGGAGAAATATTACTCGATCCAGATGCAATTAATCCACTTCGTACAATATAATTAGCTTCTGCAGTTGCTATTTCCATCGGAGTAGAAAGATTGGATTGCGATTTTATCTCATTTAATAATGCTTTTGCGGTAGTCAAATCATTCTCATTATACAGTGCGATATTAAAATTATTAAGCTTTGCCCTTACGCCAAGCGAAGTGTTCAAGTTTTCACTAATTATCTTATTATTCTCTTTCTTTGCTTTATCAACTTTATTTTGCCTTAGGTATAGGTAAGCTAAAAGTAATTGATGATCTTTTGAGGCTTGGTATGGAAGTGAGTTAAAGTAATCTATTAATTCAGGCACTGTAATTTTATTTGCACAATGATAAAGTAATACATATGCAGCTTGATTATCGGGATGTTTCTTTAGGTAAGACATAAAAAAATCTTTTGCTTCGCTGAATTTTTTCTGCTGTCTAAGATTTATGCCTAGGAGCAGTGAATCTATATGATCCGGAGAAGAAATTGGGATAATCTGATTATTTGTACTTTCAGCGTTATTTTGAGCAATACTTGACTTATAGCTTGAATTACAATTAGATGAAACCAAATTGGACGAAATATTATTATTTTCTGCATATTGTTCGTCGCTTTGCTTCCTAATTGAAGGTAAGGGTACACCATTCCACGGATCGACTGAGCTCGGATACCAAAAGTAAGCAGTGCTTGCCGGGCTTTTATAACGCTTAGTAGTATCAGGCAAACCGTTTCTCAACCCCCAATAGTCATATTCAGCCCATAACCAGCTGGGATAATCAGGATAAGAGGTTCCAACCGCTGCATTATAAGTTATATTATCATGAATACTGTTATTCCCTTCCCCGGGATTTCCCATATCTCCGAAATGTGCCTCTCCTTGCCGATAAATATTTATACCAATGTTACAATCAGTTATGCGATTATTTATCGAGTATAATTCATAAATACCTGCCTCAGCATAAGCCCCCCAGATAACACCAATTCCCCAATCAAGTCCTCTTATATCATTATATTGAGTAATTCCATAAGTGCCGCCGCCTAAATAAATACCGGAGGCATTATGATTTAAGTTATTCTTCTTAATTACATTGCCGAAACAGAAAACTAATGCATTATTTTGAACTGCAATGCAATGATAAAAATTTGAATTTTTAATTGTGTTCGATAAAATGTAATTTCCTTCAAATGGACCCGTTGTACCAGAAACGTTAATCCCATACACTGAAGAATTCAAAATATTGCAATTCTGAATTGTAACAGTATCAGTATTAATCAAATCTACTTCTGTGCCATATTTTATGTTAGCATATTGAATAATGGAGGAACTCGCGCCTTGACCATTTAAAGTTATAGTGCCCCAACTACCGGGTGTTGTATCTCTTGTTGAAGTAAATGTTATCTGCTGGCTTTGAGTGCCTATAGCATTCAAAACTCCATTTACTGTTAAGTTGGTGTTGGGTGCAAACTTTAAAGTTGCACCAGGCTGAATGGTTAAGGTAACACCTGAAGCAACAGTTAAGTTTTCTGAAATTACATTAGTGCCTGATAAGGTAAGATTTTCTGAAATTGTATAGCCTGTTGGAAATAGATTTACTGCAGGATCACCATATAAATTATATTGACGCCTAAATAACACATTGCTTAATCTAAGTTTCGACTCCATTACTGATTCGCCCATTATATGAGATAAGCTATCATATTGGGCTTCTATAATATATCCATCTACATACCCAAAAGCGGATGTATAGCTATCTCTTGAAGAAGCTAATACACCAATCGAGCCTTTATCTTCCAGGTTTACGGCAACTTCCGCAACACAATCGCCTGAATTATGATCGAGATGCCCAGCGTCGCAGCAATCAAAAATCATAAAGCTAAACAAATCATTATATAGACGGGTTCCAATTTCTGAAGCTCTAAAAATTAATCTTCCGCTGCCTTCATTTGCGCCAAGAGCATTCCAGCCACCATGTCCTTCATAAACAAATGTATGAATACGGTTGTTTATACCCTGTACGGAATGGTTATAAAGCGAATCATTAAGTTCAGAAGAATAACAATAGCTGTTTGGATCGCTATATAAGGCATAAGAAAACCTTCTTTCGAAAAATGAACTTACCTCATTAACGGAAGAAGGGTCGTCGTAATCGAAAGCACGCAATAAATAACTTTTGGAATATGAAGGCGGAATGGTTTCAGTCATTTGTGCAATTGCCGGATCCGCATAAGTGTATAAATCAGGTGAGAATGAAACAAAAGTATAATCATTACACCAGCTTCCATTTGAATTGGTTTCATAGCTTATAATTTTATTTACCTCAATACTTAATTCTGTTTCATTTCCAGCAGGCATCCTGCCGTACATTACGTCTTGAATATCATCATAAGTACTACCGGAATGTGTGAGACAAGAATAGTAATAATCGCCTGCTGCTTCGAGTCCTGTATAAGCATACTCGGCAGGCAGCATAGTTGTATAATTATCATCTTGCAAAGCATCGCCAACCAAACATATATAAGCCAGATGCCCATCACCAGTATGGTTGGCTTTGCCGTTGAGATAAACATCAGTAAGAAAATTTCGAATCCTTTCATAATTTGGTGGATGTGTGACTGAATCATATTTTGTATAAACATCGTTGTCAACTTTAACAATAGCAACATCATAACCATTATGGTCTCTTCGCCAGTTAGCAAGGGTTGTTAAATTATTGCTGTTAAATAAACTGGAATGGGTTATAATCAAATAATCAACAGGTATAGCATTTGTCCCTACTAAAGTACTCAAGTCCGTTACTCTCGTTACGCTGCCTTGCACGGTATTCAAAGCCGAAGCTTTGCTTAAACTGCTGCTTTGAACTGAACCATTTATTTTTGTAGAAGCGCTAATGCCGCTTAGTTCATAATTCAAGGCAACGCCGTGCATCATGTTGCGGAATATCCCAAGCTCTTTGTTTACGGACGATTTCGGGTTTACAAATGAAAGAGTTACATTAAAGTTTGTATAAGCTGTAATTCTTTTACTTGCCGGATTAAATTGAACCGGATAAATAGTAACCCTTGCTACCTTTTGATCACGCACATAACCGACTTCGGTTATCTCGCCGAACTTACCCGGGAAATCCGAACCGCCTGAATAAACAAATTTATCTTCTTCATATACCGGAACAAGATCGCTGCTGCCGTCGGGCAATTGCTTCTTATCATATCTCGGCACCGGAAGAACATTGTAGTTTGCTGACTGAAACTGATTGGAAGGTGAAACGGAAACAGCAACATTATCGCAGTCCGGGATGGCAATTAATTTGGAAATAACAGGCACTTGCGGGGAACCCGGTTTTGTCATAACTTCACCATCCGGAATTGAAAGACTCTGGTATGCGGATGTACCGGCTTTTATGTCCGAAGCTTCCATACCGTTTATTTGAACCGTAAAGGATACGGCGCTGCTGTTTGAAGCAGATAGATTTGTTGTTGGTTTTGTTTTGGTTTGCTGTAAGAAAGGAACCCATTTGGGCTGGGCAAATGTTTGTACAACTATTAAAGTTGACAAACAAAGCATTAAATAAAAATAACGTACCATTTTAATTTTCTCCTTATAAAATTAATTTTTGAAGCATATACTTAAAAAAAATAAAGCCCTGTATAAGCCGGATGAAGCGGACATTTTTATAAGCCTATGGCTTAAGTGTTCCCGTCATTCCGGTTGTTTGCAGAGCGCCTGCCCGCCGGAAGCCTGAACCTGGTCGTTCTTTTCCGGCGGGACTTTTTAATTCAATTACGGGGGTATACCGCTTTGAAATAACATTAAATTTTACCTTTACATCTAAGATGAAATGCCCCTAACGGATCAATATCATCTTTTTAGTCACGTTTAAATTACCCGTACGCAACTGATAAAAATAAACACCACTTGACAAGTTTTGGGGATTCCAATTTATTCCATAATTCCCTATAGGTTGCCATTTATCAATTAGGACATCTACAATCCTTCCTAAAATATCATATACCTTTAACGAGACGAGACTAGCTTTAGTTAATCTATATCTAATTGTCGTTGACGGATTAAAGGGATTAGGATAGTTTTGCTCAAGTTCAATAAGCTTTGGAGTATTTTCGTTATTTTTATTTGCATTTATTGCAGACAAACTACCGCCTGTAGTAGTCTTAAATATGCCTGAGCCAACGGCATATCCAACTTTGCTATCTGCAAAATATATTGAGTTCAACGGACTGGCTGAAGGATACTGTTGTTCAATCCAATTTTCCCCGCAATCGGTTGTTTTTAATATTTTCCCTTTCCCTCCTGAATAATCAGAACCTCCTATCCAACCGGTGTCTGGATTTATAAAATAGACCGAGGACAAATCACAATGAACTGGAGTATATTCAGCTACCCACGTTTCTCCGCCGTCCGTCGTCTTAAAAATATTGTTCCCTTGATTCTCGCCGACTGCCCAACCTGTATTTTCGTTGATAAAGAATAAAGATTGAAGCCATATTCCTATACCGGTCTCTTGTGTGTCCCATGTACTTCCTCCGTCTGTGGTTTTCAATATTTGGTTAGTGTAACCGTTTGTTACCCATCCTATTTGATTATTAATAAATTGAATAGTATAAAATGCGCTGGAAGAGATTGAATCTTTATATTCAATAAACCAAGTATTGCCTCCATCAGAAGTTTTTAGAATCACCCCATTTGTACCTACTGACCAACCCATAGATGGATTGATGAAAAATATGGACCATAGCATGGATGTTGAATTTTGTATCATACTATACCAATAATTACCACCGTCTGTGCTATGTAAGACTATTGCATTTCCGTTAATGCCTCCTACAGACCATATATTATTTTGGTCTATAGCATAAACGGATGCTAATCCTGCATTTGTATTACTATTTTGTTCTTCCCACATGTCTCCCCCATCAGTAGTATGAAGAATAATTCCGCTGCCCCCCACAGCCCAGCCAGTGTTTTCATCTACAAAATAAATTGAATTGAAATTATATAGCCTTTCCCTCTGTTCTGCCCAGTTATTTCCTCCATCTGTTGTCCGGTAAAGAAAGCCTGCCTGGCCTATAATCCATCCGTTACTTTTATCTGAAAATCTTACCTTAAATAATTGTCCGAAGTTTCTGTTAGTCTTAGTCCAATTTACGCCTCCGTCTTTAGTATTATATATAAAGCCGCCGTAATTAGCATCATTCATGCTATTCCCACCGCAAGCCCAGCCGGTCAATGTATCTGTAAAGCATGCTGAATAGTTGTAATATCCTCCTACAGTGTCTCTCCGCCAGGTATTTCCTCCGTCAGTTGTTATTAAAAGTACTCCATCATCACCTGCTATGCAGCCGTGGTATTTATCAATAAAATTTATGTCATTAAGACCTGTATATATCTTAGGTATTATAATTTGTTCATTCCATTCCCAGGTTCTGCCACAGTCTGAAGTCATATATAATTCGTTGCCATAGTATCCTCCTCCAACAAGAAAGCCTGTATTCTTATCAATAAATGCCGCTGCCGTAAAAAAGAATACATCCATGTAAAAGCCAATATAACTATCTATGGATCTGGTGTCCCAATTATATCCGCCATCTGTTGTCCTAAGAACTATTCCATCCTCACCAAACACAAATCCTGTATCTTTATCAACGAAGTATACAGAGTTGTAGGGAAGAGTTGCGTCAGTTTTTATTTGTGTCCAGGTTTTCCCACCATCTATAGTTTTTAATAAAACATTATTGTCACTTGAATAAGTACCGCCCGCAGCCCAGCCGTTTTGTGCATCTATGAAGCTTACACTATTTAATTGAACGCCGCTTCCCCCTGCATGGTGCTGTACATCCCAGCTTATACCTCCGTCGGTTGTTTTAATTACAGTGCCTAAATCACCAACTGCAACTGCAGTGTCTTTGTTAAATACATAAATATCTCTTAATGTATTTCCTTGAGGTTTGGGATACTGCCATTGCCAACCACCGGTATTGCTTGTTTGTGCAATTGTGCAGATTGAAAGGCAGAATAATATTGCATAGAAAAAAAGTATTGATTTCATTTTTTATCCCTTTCTTTAATATCAGCACTTTTTAGATATATAAAATGCGCTGTTATAATTTTAACTTATACTTAAAGAAAATATTAAAATTAAATCTCGCCATTTTACATAAAGCCCTTTTTATTAGGTATTTATTCTCAATAAATATTAATATTCTAATATGGAAAATTCTTAAAATATAAGTAGTAGTTTTATGCCATAGCTGATTATCGTTCTCCCGATTACCTTTTAATTATTAAGAAATGCTAAAGAGATTACAAATGATTTTTATTTACACATTTGGATAGAACTGAGTGTGGCGGCAAAAGAGCGTTAGATGTATTTAATAGTTTCATCTATCCAAAGTATAACTTCGGAATAATCCCTTAAACTAAGCATATAAAATATTACTAAAATGAATATTAAAATCAATAATTTTGTAAATTAAAAATGATATTATTAGAAATGATTTTTATGGAGCATTAAACAAAAAAGAGTAACAAAAAGAGTGTTGTTTATATAAGGGAAATTAATTTTAAAGACTTATTTTTAACAGTTAAGAATTTTATAATTGTTCTTAAATTACAATAAGGAACAGCTTATGACAGCAATCGGACTATCGCCAGTTGATTGGCTTATCATTGCAATCTATTTCGGATTTGTAATAGGGATTGGATTTTACTTAAAGAAATTCACTAAGAGTGAAGAGGATTTCTTTCTTGCCGGAAGGAAGAACAGTTCATGGGTAGCCGGGCTTGCATTCCTATCTGCAAATCTAGGTGCATTAGAAATACTTGGAATGACCGGTAATACTTTTAAGTATGGGATGTTTGTTGCGCATTTCTATTGGATTGGTGCAATACCGGCGATGTTATTCCTGGGGGTTTATATGATGCCGTTTTATTACAGCAGCAAGATAAAATCAGTTCCGGGATATTTAAAGCTTCGCTTCGATGAGAAGACGAGAGTACTCAACGGGATCGCCTTTGCGATAATGACTCTGCTAGTTTCGGGAATTAACCTTTATGCAATGGCTTTGGTGCTGCATACATTCTTCGGATGGCCATGGCATGTAAGCATGTGGATATCAGCGCTTACAGTTGCAGTTTATGTAACGCTCAGCGGATTGATGTCGGCAATCTTTACTGAGATAATTCAGTTCTTTTTAATATGGTTCGGTTTGTTTTTAGTTTCAGTTTTAGGATTGATTGAGCTTGGCGGTGTTCATCAGGTGCTGTCGAGGATACCGCAGTCATTCAATACTCTCTGGTCAACATCAGGCAGTCCTGCTGATAACGGGATGATGGTAACGTGGGGCGGAATTGTTTTAGGACTGGGGTTTGTACTTTCATTCGGGTACTGGACCACAGATTTCCTTGTAGTGCAAAGGGCATTTTCTGCTAAGGATCTTAGGTCGGCAAGGATGACTCCGATACTTGCTTCATTCTTTAAGATGGCAATACCATTCATAGTTATTCTTGCAGGATTGATTGCGTTAGTACTTGCTAATGATCCTAAAAGCGGTTTCCATTTACTTACGGATAACGGACATATAAATTATGATTCAGCACTGCCGCTTTTGATTGCGCGTTATTATCCCGAAGGATTAGTCGGCCTGGGAGTTACCGCACTTCTTGCCGGATTTATGGCGGGGCAGGCGGGAAATATAAGCGCATTCAATACAGTTTGGACTTATGACATATATAAATCAATAATAAATAAGAAAGCTTCCGATACTCATCTTCTATGGATGGGAAGAGCGGCTACAATAGTGGGTATTATTATAAGCTTAGGCACTGCTTACTGGGCCATGAGTTTTCCGAGCATAATGGATTACATGCAGGCGATCTTTTCATGGGTAAATGCGCCGCTATTCGCAACTATGTTATTAGGAATGTTTGTTGTTTGGATTACACCTAACGGAGCATTCTGGGGATTAGTTTCCGGCATGGGTTCTTCATTCATATTGTATTTGGCAGTTAAGTTTGAATGGATAAGCAGAACAGCGGTTACGTTATCGAGTCCGGCAAGTGATATGGCAGCAAACTTCTGGCGAGCATGGTGGGCATGGCTGATTTGTTTTGTAGTAACTATTGTTATCAGTCTGTTTACAAAGAAAAAGCCAAAAGAAGAGCTGGTTGGGTTGGTTAAAGGTTTGACGAAGGATAACCTGAATGTAAATGTTCCTTTTATAAAGAGGCCGGAATTTTATGCGATCATTTCTTTGATCGTTTTGATTTTGTTAAATGTTTATTTCTGGTAGGAAGGAGAAATTGATATGAAACCGATCTGGTATTTTGTTGGGCTGATACTTTTTATAATGGGATTAGTAATTGAAGTGAACGGAATTTATTTTCTAATAAATCCATCTGCAGATAAACAAGTCCTTGCGAGTATACATCCTGATGTTTGGTGGGGCGGGATAATGATAATTGTCGGAGTAATATTTATCTTGAAGAACAGAAAAGTGAAGGTGATGTAAGCAATAGAACGCGGATTTCGCGGATTAGGCGGATTAGGCGGATTTTCGCGGATTAAATTACTTTAGATTTATAATCGGTAATTTTCAAATATAAAGTAAGATTATATGTATAGACCCAAAGAGGTTTATATTAAAATATTGGAAATGAGAATAATGGAAAGTGATATACATAATATAAAAACTAAGTTTTTAGAAACGTTTAATGGTAAGCCGAAACTCTTTCGCTCACCCGGCAGGGTTAACCTTATTGGCGAGCATACAGATTACAATGAAGGATTTGTTCTACCGGCTGCTATTGATAAGTGTATTAATTTTGCCATCTCCGAAAACGGTACCGGTAGATGCAGAATCATTTCTGCAGATATGAATGACGGCCATGAATTCGAAGTAAAGAGTTTTTCCCGTTCTGAAAAATCATGGGCAAATTATCTGATGGGGGTAGTAGATCAGTTCAATAAAGAAGGAGTACATATAGGCGGATTCGACTGTGTATTCGGGGGCAATATTCCGATAGGATCCGGATTATCTTCATCTGCCGCGCTTGAGGCGGGACTTGCATTCGCGCTTAATGAGATTTTTAATTTAAAGGTAGACAAATTAAAGCTTGTTAAGATGGCGCAGAGGGCAGAGAATGAATTTGTCGGTGTCCGCTGCGGAATAATGGACCAGTTCATTAATATTTTTGGTGAAGAGAGCAAAGCACTAAAAATAGACTGCCGAAGTCTTGAATTTGATTACTTCCCTTTCGAATACAAAGATGTAAAAATAGTTTTAAGTGATTCAAAAGTTCATCACTCCCTTGCTTCCTCAGAATATAATGTAAGAAGGCATCAATGTGAAGAGGGTGTTAAAATCTTAAAGAGTTTGGACCCTGAAATAAAAAGCCTTAGGGATGTCAGCATGGAGCTGCTGCATGATAATAAAGACAAATTTGACCATGTAGTTTACAAAAGGTGTGAGTATGTAGTCGAAGAGAATAGGCGTCTGCTTGACGCCTGCATCTGCCTTCAAAATCATGATCTTAAAGCCTTCGGCGAGAAAATGTATCAGTCGCATATTGGTTTAAGGGATAAATATGAAGTAAGCTGTGCAGAATTAGATGCACTAGTTGAAATCGCGGAAAACGTAGATGGAGTGATAGGTTCTAGAATGATGGGAGGAGGATTCGGAGGCTGCACAATCAACCTTGTCCTTGAAAGTGCAATTGATAGTTTCAGAAATGAAGTTTCTAAAAATTATGAAAGTACATTTGGAAAGAAGCCTGAGTTTTACATCACTCAAATTGTGGGCGGTACTAATTTAATTACAGTCTAAAATCTCTTCTTCAATATATTCAAGAGGTACAGGATGAAATTTGTTAGCATTTTATTTATTAGTTTAATAATTCCTTTTTTATTAATGGCGCAGACAAAATCTATTAAAGAAGAAACACCAGTAGACAAGCTTGCAGTGCAGCTCGAAGCGCTAAGCAGCTTTTCATTTGATAGCTGGAAGATAAGCCCTAATCTAAGCGATAAGAATGCCGTATTCAAAGGGAACCCTTATGATATAAACTTTGATGATTCGGGCTGGGGAACTTTAAAGATCGGCGAGAACAATTACGATGATTCATGTTGGCTGAGAAAGGAAATTATTCTGCCGGATAAAATATTAGGCGAGCCAGTCCGGGGTAAAATTATGCTTCTCTTAAGTGTAGACGATTATGGATACCTCTGGATCAATGGAGATAGCAAGGGATACTTTCCCTGGGACGGTGATTTTGTATTAACCGAAGATGCAAAGCCGGGGGAAAAGTTTACCATAGCCATTAAGGCAATCAATACCGGCGGCCCATTAAGGCTTCTGCGGGCGGAGATACAATCAGAGAATTCAGCTCCGGTACAGCAAAAGATAAAAGATTTCGCTTTGAGTATGAGAGTAGGGCAGAAGCTTCTTTCCTTCGATACATATCAGACTAACTCACACGTAATGTACGATCCGCATATCGATAAATCGACTATAGACAGAAATGAAAAAATAAAATTGAATGAGCTGCTCCAAAAGCTTGCCGGGGAAGTTGATATCGAAGCCTTGAAGGCAGGTGATATGGATAAGTTTAATCAATCATTAGAAGCAGTACGTTCTCAGCTTACGCCCATAAAAGAATTCGCAAAGAAATTCACATTATACTTTGATTCTAATGCGCACATAGATGCAGCCTGGTTATGGCGCTCTAAAGAGACAAAGCTGGTCTGCAGAAATACATTTGCCTCCGTTCTTCACATAATGAATGAGCGTCCGGTATTTACATATACGCAAAGTGCGGCGCAGTATTTCCAGTGGATGCAGGATTTGTATCCAGATGTTTACAAGGGAATAAAAGAGAGAGTAAAAGACGGTAGGTGGGAGTGTGTTGGTGGAATGTGGATTGAGCCGGACTGCAATCTTCCTGACGGAGTTTCATGGGACAGGCAGCTACTATATGCTAAAGATTATTTCCAAAAGAATCTAGGAGTGGATGTAACACTTGGATGGAACCCTGATTCATTCGGGTACAACTGGAACATGCCAATGTTTTACAAGAATGCGGGAATCGATGCATTCATTACACAGAAGCTGGGCTGGAACGACACGAATGTATTTCCTTACAGAGTATTCTGGTGGGAGTCGCCTGACGGATCAAAAATACTTTCCTACTTCCCGTTTGATTATGTAAATACTATTACACAATCATATGAGCTAGTTGACTGGCTTCGACAGTTTGAAGCAAATACAGGATTCAGGAAATTCATGATATTATTCGGAGTCGGAGACCACGGCGGCGGCCCGACAATCGGGATGATAGACCGGATAGAGCATTTGAAGACATTAGAAATATATCCCAATATTCAATACGGTACGGCGGGTAAATATATTGATTGGCTGAAGAGCCAGGATCTTACCAAGCTTCCGGTTTGGGATGATGAGCTTTACCTTGAATATCACCGGGGTACTTATACAACGCACAGCCAGATAAAGAAATACAACAGGCTAAGTGAGAACCTTCTGACTGAAACTGAGAAGTTCTCATCTATATCTACCTTATTCGGGAATAAGTACGATGCGTCAGATATCAATGATGCATGGAAGTACACTATGTTCAACCAGTTCCATGACATACTTCCCGGAAGCGGCATAAGGGAAATTTACATTGATGCGATGGGAAAATATAAGAAAGTTCAAAAGACCGGCCATTTTGTTTTGAACGGCGCTCTGAGTGATATAAATAAAGATATAAATACTTCTAAGATAAAAGGCGGCGAGCCTCTTACGGTTTATAATTCTTTAGCATGGGACAGAACAGATGTCGTTAAATTTACATTGCCCAAAGGTGATAAGAATGAATATATTATCCTTGATGAGAATGGAAAAGAGATCCCTTCGCAGATGGTGAAGGTTGACCGGTTTACTAATAAAATAATATTTATAGCTGATAAGGTTCCATCACTTGGATATAAAACTTATATATTAAAAGAAGGAAAACCTTATGATGGCAAGACAGATTTAAGAACAGGTGTTACTGAAATTCAGAATCAATTCTTTGATGTTAAGATTGATACTACAACAGGATGGGTAAGAAGCATATACGATAAAAAGAACAGCAAGGAAGTTTTAACGGGTGAAGGAAATAGACTTCAGCTTTTACAGGATGAGCCGAAGCAGTGGGATGCATGGAATCTCGGATTAACCGGAGTTGAATATCCTTCTCATTTCAGAAAGGCTGAAGTAGTAGAATCCGGCCCGGTAAGAACAATAGTCAGATTATACCGAGATTATTTAAAGCCGGGAGTTAGGAAAGATTATCCGACAGTTGATTTTCCGAATTCATTTTTTACTCAGGACATAATCTTATATAATGGGGTAGACCGTATAGATTTCAAGACCGATGCAGACTGGTGGGAAGCCCATACAATGCTTAAAGTCGCGTTCCCCGTTGCGGTTTATGATACCAATGCAACTTATGAAATCCCATACGGAACAATTCAGCGCTCGACACTACGCATTACAAGCTGGCAGAAAGCACGATTTGAAGTCCCGGCAGAAAGATGGGCAGACCTATCTAATAATGGTTACGGTGTCAGTCTGATAAATAACTCCAAATATGGATACGATATAAAAGATAATGTAATGAGGTTATCACTATTACGTTCACCCAAATCGCCTGATCCGACGGCTGACATGGGTAAGCATTCAATGGAGTACGCGCTTTATCCTCATACAGGTAATTGGAAGGAAGCCAATACAATCCGCCGCGGATATGAATTCAATCAGCCGTTAATTGCCAAGCTAAATACAGTTCATAAAGGCAAACTGCCGGAAGAAAAGACTTTTATTAAACTTGAAGGCAATGATGTTGTTTTAGCATCCGTGAAGAAGGCATTAAACTCAGATGCGTGGGTTATCCAATGGTATGAATCTAAAGGAAAAGATACAGAAGCAACATTGACACTTCCGGAGGCTCCAAAGAAAGTATTGGAATCGAACTTTATGGAAGTTGACGGTAAGACTATTAAGTTTGAGGGCAATGTAGTAAAAATACCCACTAAGAAATTTTCTGTAATGACGATTAAGGTTTATTTTTAGTAATGTCAAGACTTAAAAAGTATTACAACTATTTAAGATTACTTGGGTTTGACCCTGAAAAGGCGGTAAACACTATTAGAGGTTTACCGCCTTTTATATCTGATTACTTTAAGCTTAAGAAACAAATTGAGTATTCTAATAATGACTTCCCGGTTAAAGAGTTCAATTTCTGTTTAGAAGACCGATTAGCAGAAAGCGGTACAATTGAACTGCATTATTTCCATCAGGATCTTTTAATTGCCCGCAGAATCTTTCTGAATCACCCTATTAAGCACGTTGATGTCGGCTCAAGAATAGACGGCTTTGTGGCACATGTTGCATCATATAGAGAGATTGAAGTATTCGACATAAGGCCGTTAGATAAACATATCCCAAACATCAAATTTATTCAGGTAGATTTTACCAAGGAAATAGAAGAAGGTTTAGTAAACTATTGTGATTCTATTTCATGTCTTCATGCACTAGAGCATTTCGGATTAGGGAGATACGGTGATACAATCGATTATTACGGATACTTAAAAGGATTAAATAATCTAAATCAAATAGTTACGACGGGGGGAAAGCTTTATATATCAGTGCCGATGGGGGAGCAGAGGATAGAATTTAATGCACACAGGGTATTTAGTTTGAGTTTCCTTCTATCAATTCTTAAAGAGAATTATTCGATCGATCAGTTCTCCTACATAAATGACAATAATGAATTGTTTGAGAATTCCGAATTGAGCGAAGAAAATATAATGAAGAATTTCAACTGCCATTATGGGTGTGCAATATTCGAATTGACTAAAGTTTAGATGAAGAAGTAATTAACTTAGATATTTTATCTCCTTCCAGAAAAAATAATCCAGTAATTCTATACTCAGCATTTTTCCATTCAATAGATTATATCCTAATAAGGTACTAATTTGCGGTAAAATAATATGGATTATAAAATGCCGATTATAAAATCAATATCAAGTCTTCGTCACCGTACAAGAGAAATTGCATCTATTTGCCGAGAAAAAGACGAGCCTGTCTATTTGACTACGAACTGCGAAGGCGATCTTGTAGTAATGAGCATCGATCATAATGAGCGTCTTAAAGCGGAAGTTGATTTATTCGGAAAGTTAGGAGCTGCCCAGATGCAGGCTGCTGAAGGTAAGAAAGGCATTACCCACAAACAGATGATAACAAAGCTCCGTCACAGGATAAATGCCAAATAAATATAATATCAGGTATCTACCTGCTGCACAGGAAGATCTTCTATCAATATTGGAATTTATAGCAAAAGATAATCCCAAAGTTGCTTTATAATTTATTGATAAGATAGATTATAAAATTGGATTGCTTGAAAAACAGCCCTTACTTGGTAGGATATCGCGGCATCCGAAGCTGCAAGAATATGGGTATAGAGTATTGATTGTTGAATCTTATCTTGTATTTTACATTATTCGTTAAAAGACAGTTGAGATACATCGTGTAATTCATGGTTCTCGAAATCTAGACTTGCTTGTCTAATAAAATTATTTGAAATATTAAATTGCTGATAGATTACAAAGCAAAACTTATCTGCACCATGCAAATATACACTAATGTTGTTCACATGCTCATCCTTTCCTTTTCCAGTAATAATAAACCGGCAATCCTAATCCCAGCATTATAATCCCGGCAATTGCTTGAGCTGGCTTCTCAATCAGAGTACTACCCACAAACCAGACTGCAATTGCAATAAAAAAAAGAGGGGTATAAGGGTATCCAAGAGTTTTATATTCTCTTTTTGCGTCAGGCATTTTCTTTCTAAAAATAAATATAGTATATGCTGTTAGCGCAAAGAAAATCCAATCAGTAAAGACTACGTATGAGATTAAATTCTCAAATGTCCCCCAGAACAGCACGAGAATTAATGCCCATGTGGACTGCAGAATTATAGCATAATAAGGAGTATTATATTTCGGGTGAATTGAGCTTATCTTATTGAAGAAAATGCCGTCGCTTGCCATAGCAAAATAAATACGGGGAGCAGTTAAAGTATATATGCCAGCGGTACCGAAAGTGGAAATAAAAATTGCAAGTGCTATCAAGCTTCCGCCGACAGGGCCTAAAACTATTTGAACAGCATCGGCAGCCAAACTTGATGAGGAGGCTATAGAATTTAAAGGGAGCATATACATATAGGCAATATTTATAATTACATATATAGCAGTAACAGCTGACGCCGCAATAATCATAGCAATCGGGACATCACGCCTTGCATTCTTGGCCTCACCGGCAGTATATGTCGCATGCTGCCAGCCTCCGTAAGACCAAAGAACTCCTACCATTGCAATCCCAATCCCTGTCCAGCTATTAGATGAATTGAATAAAGAAATTGAGAAATTTGTTATATGACTGCTGCCGAGGAAAAAGCCGATAAGAATAACTCCCAATATTCCAAGCAGTTTTAAGAGAGTAAATATGTCGCTGAAGATACCTCCTATTTTAACTCCCATAACATTTATAACAGTAAGAATAAAAATTCCGGATACAGCAACAATCTTAATCCCTACTTCATTTAAATGAATGAAATATCCTAAGTAAGTTGCGAATGCTATGCTGAGAGCCGCTATGCCTCCGGTATTAACAACTAAAAGGTAAGCCCATCCGTAAAGAAAGCCAGCGAGCTTGCCATATCCTTCAGAGAGATAGACATACACTCCCCCTGCGCCCGGCATCATCGATCCAAGCTCAGCAAAGGTTAAAGCACCGCAAAGCGCCTGAACTCCTCCTATCAGCCATACGAAAATTATTAATGATGGAAGCGGAATAGCACGCGCAATAATAGCAGGCGTCAAGAATATTCCAGAACCAATCATAGAGCCGATTGCAATCATTGTAAGATCGAAGCGGGAGAGATCCTTTTTTAATTGAGGCATAGGCGATTAAAATAATCAAGTTTTAGTTTGCACATCTTATGATTGGAGTAGCGGAACAATAGAGTACTGGAGTAATGGATTTCATCATACATAAATCTAAGAATTTATCCTACAGATGCTGGTTACTGGATACTAGATGCTGGATAAAAAAATGATTTTTTTTATTCATATAATGTTTCCAAATTTCAACATTCGATTACATTAAATATTAGTTTATTTAAGATAAAATCCTGCTGAGAGCCAGCCGCACCAATGCTTCAAAGAAAAAGGTGCGGTTGTACCAAGGTTGGTATGTATTATTGGGGTCACCCATTCAGTCCAT
>Ga0208139_1000014_pt1 | contig 16980 bp, 11 predicted proteins | sample SF_Rice_5C_0N_10_FD_185613 | JGI IMG/M metagenome (GOLD analysis project Ga0208139, IMG submission 185613) | Rice paddy soil microbial communities from Twitchell Island, California, USA - SF_Rice_5C_0N_105 (SPAdes) (version 2) | ecosystem: Environmental > Terrestrial > Soil > Paddy field/soil ...
ATATGCTTTTTTATTGTCCCGATATCACCTCTTTCAACAGGTCCTGTTAATGCTTTTTTAACACCTTCATGCTTTATATTTTTCAATGTAGAAGTAATGATCGGCTCCATTAAATCAATAGTGTGTACATTTTTCATATTGAAAATGCTTTCTGCATCAAAAAAATTTCCTATCATGAAATTTGAGATAAATACACCTGCTAAATGATAGTATGTTTTTTCTTCCGCCGTCAGCTTGAAGGGTTTAAGTGAAATTTCTTTTGCTATATTAAATAATAATCTTTCTGTTTTATTGCTTCTGGTTTCTACTGCAGCAAAGCAGCCTTTTATAGAAATAGGCTTGCGGCTTGGAAAAGTCTGCATTATATGTAATGATGCCGTTTCGGCTTTTTTCTTTCTTAAAGTATCCAGCAATGTATTATCAAATGCGCCTGATAAATGAATAAAAACAAAATCCTTAAATGAATCCCTGCTCAGTGATAGTTTTTTAGCCACTATCTCAATTTGACTATCAGGTACGGAAATAAAAACTAAGTATGGCCCTTCTTGTATGGAGTCTATTTTATCGGAATAAATATTTATATGGAATGTATGTGCTAGTTTTCTTGCAGAGTCAATATTTTTGCTTATAACTAACGATATTTCAAATCCGCCTTTAATTAAAGCATCCGTAAGTGAGTATGCGATCTTCCCTGCACCTACAATGACAATCTTTTTTGCTTTCACAAAATTTTACTCACTGTAAACAGCCGCTGAAAGATAACCGACTACTTCAGATGTATCGCCGCTTGCGTCACTTGAGTCGCTTCTATTCAAAACCAAAGATTGTTTTTTGTTTAATAAATCAGATGTTTTCATCATAACTATTATAGGCCCCCCGCCGCAAGCCTCACATCGCTGTTCTTCAAGATCACTTATAAGGTTAGAATAATCAAATTTTGAAATTCTATCTTCAACTACTGAATCTAATAAGTGAGCTTCATGTTTAGTGTGGAAATGAGATAAATCTGAACTTGCAATAATTAGTGTACTAGCATCAACTGCTTCCGCAAGCCTGATGGCTAGTTCTTCAATATATTGGTATCCCTGATCTCCCATCACGATTGGGACTATTTCAAAATCCCCTAGTACAGATTGTAAAAACGGTATTTGAACTTCAATACCATGCTCTTCCTTATGACCTTGATTTCCGCTGAAGATTGTTTTACTGGAGGTTAACATTTTAGTGATCATTCTTTTATTCAAAGGTATAATTCCGAGCGGTGTAGAATATGCATCACCTTTATATATTGAACTGCCTGCGAAATATTCACGGTGGCTTGGTGAAATTATCACTACTGTTTTAATAGATTTTCCTTTTATTGCATTAAAAGCATAGGCGGCTGTTCTTCCTGAATAAATATATCCTGCATGAGGAGCAATAAGTCCTGCAACTTCTTTGAATTTCTGTTCCGGCTTGGATATTGCCAGAAGTGTCTCTATTTCGTCTTTTAATTTAGCCGGATCAGATGGATAGAAATAACCGGCAGCTGCAGGATTCCTAATATCGCTCATATGTCCTTTTTCTTTTTTCAATTTCAGAAAAAACTATTGCGGTAAAAGTTTTAATGTTAAGATTTCTCACTTTCCATTCGTCTGACGGTAATCCCGCCTTCTCACAAAGAGCAGATAAAAATTCAGGCAAGCCGAAATTGTTTTCAGTTGCTACCTGGGGAAGAAGCAATGAATGATAATCCTGATCATCAAGCAGCAATCCATCTATGCCTAGGCTAATCTTATTATAATCCTCAATTTCAGATAATGATGAAAGTACGGATATCTCGATATTTGTCCGCGAAAATTCCTGTTCGCTCAGAGGACGAAATCTTGGATCGTTAGAGGCGGCTTGTATTGCTGCCTCACATACTGTCTCATATAAATTCCATTTTGAAGTTATATATCCGATGCAGCCCCTAAGCTGATTTTGAATGGTAAGTGTTACAAAAGCTCCTATCCCTGTTTGATTTAGCTGTGGGTAGTAGTTGTATTCTATCACCGGCGGATTCATTTCTCCGAATAATGACTCGATTGAACCCCTTGCACCTAGAATAAGAATTCCTTTTGACTCCTCTGAAAGTTCCATAAATCCCTCATTATTTATTAAAAACTTTTTAAAGAATAAACCTCAATTTTCGACTTTTCTATGAGCAGAAAAAGCAAGCCGTCTTTTATAAAAAAAGAATCAGGCACTATTGTCTTAGTATTACTATTTAGTCTCTGCTCAAAAATAATCTTTTTATTTTGAATATCAATAGCCTGGAATCTGTTCATGAGCCTTCCAACATTCATAACTTCGTGGAAATTAAGAAGCACAATTTCATTATAAATAATACACTGTATCTTTTCTGCAATCGTATGGTTTGATTGAAGCTCGGCTCTTATCTGGTCTAGTAAATGGGATGATGAATTAAGGACTTCTAATGGTTCCGGGAAAAGGTAATTACCGAAATTATTTTCTTCTAATACCTTTTCCCTAATACTATTGACCTGATTAGCATTTCCCCCAATTTCTTCTAATAGATTCCCTGATTTATAATCAAGGGTATAATAGCTTCTGCCTTCAAAATTATTCTTATAACAATAGATTTTATCTTCCGAAATAAAATCAAAAATATAATCTTCCCTTTGCCATATTATTTTTTGAGTTTGTATGTCATAAGCTATTATACCTTTATGCTCAGGCATATCTCTGCTTGCAAATTTGTGGAAGAAGATATAATCTTTATAAATTGACTCAATGCCTATCCAATGTTTTTCTTCATGTTGAAGATCATAAAAGATTATTTTACCCGTATTGATATCTACGCAGTTATAATATGCTTCCTTCGTTTCCTCATCACGCTCCTCAACTACGAGCTTTCCTGTTTCAGTGGGAAGAAGCCTCCATATAATCCTGTCTCTTGAGTAATTATATTCTTTCTTTATTTTTTTCATCTTAATTCTTCAAACCTTGCAGTAAAGTGCCTCAACATTGGTGCTTCATATACAATCTTTAATCCTTTAAGTGTTTTACGATTTTTGTAAACTTCAAGTATTATTTCAAGTACATAATCGATATGGCTTTGAGTATAAACCCTTCTTGGCACGGCTAACCTTACAAGCTCCATTGGCGGTGGTATCAGCTTTCCTTTTTCATCATATCTCCCGAACATTACGCTTCCTATTTCAACAGACCGGATTCCGCCTTCTATATAAAGTGCTACTACAATTGATTGCCCCGGATATTTTTCCGGCGGAATATCCGGAAGAAATCTCTTTGCATCAAGATAAATTGCATGCCCGCCCGGCGGTTCAATTATAGGAACTCCAGCTGCCACTAACTTTTCTCCGAGATACTCTATGCTTCTAATTCTGTATTGCAGGTAATGCTCATCAAGTACTTCTTCTAATCCTTGTGCTACTGCTTCAAGGTCACGCCCGGCGAGTCCCCCATATGTTGGGAAGCCTTCGGTTACTATTAAAAGATTTCTGCATTGCTGGGCAATCTGCTCATCGTTTAATGCCAGGAAACCGCCTATATTTACAAGTGCGTCTTTTTTGGCACTCATTGTTGCTCCGTCAGCATACGAAAACATCTCCTGTGCTATTTCTAATATTGATTTATCAGCATAGCCGGACTCTCTTATTTTTATAAAATATGCATTCTCTGCAAACCGGCAGGCATCTAGGAAGAGAGGAATATTGTACTTTTTACAAACAGACTTTACTTCTCGGATGTTCTGCATCGAAACTGGCTGCCCGCCCCCGGAATTATTAGTTATGGTAATCATACACAATGGGATTCTTTCTTTCCCGGTTTTCTTTATAAATTCTTCTAACTTTTCAACATCCATGTTGCCTTTGAAGTCAGCACGAATTTCAGGATGCTTCCCGGTTTCATTCAATAAATCTACGGCTTCTGCTCCGGTAAATTCAACATTCGCTCTAGTTGTATCAAAATGTGTATTATTTGGAATAAATTTCCCTTTGCCGCCAACTACTGAAAAGAGGATTTTTTCTGCCGCTCTTCCTTGATGAGTGGGGATTATATATTTTAACCCGGTTATTTTCTTCACTTCTGATTCAAACCTGTAAAAACTTTTCGATCCTGCATATGATTCGTCGCCATCCATTATCCCTGCCCATTGTTTAGAACTCATCGCAGAAGTCCCGCTGTCTGTTAGTAGATCTATAAGTACATCATCTGCATGGAGCATAAATGGATTATATCCCGCTTCTTGTATTAAACGGGCCCTTTCTTCCTTAGTCGTAAACCGGATAGGCTCTACTGACTTTATTTTGAAAGGCTCAATAATTGTTTTCATGTTTTTCCTTTTTAATTACTTCCCCAAAGTTCAATAATTTTCGATTTTAATACAACTTAATGAAAATTTAATATTTTTTTATTGCATTTTATTAAAACAATAAATAATTTCTTGTGTCCTTTTCTATTTTCATAATTATCTTAGGAGGTTTTACATGGATAATTTTACAGAAACAACTTCTTCTACACAACAAACTGAAGGGCAGCAGTCCGAAGAGGAACTTGGCCATTCCGATAAAATGATTGGTTTATTTACTGAGCCTTCAAAAACATATGAAAGCATCGCAAAATTCCCAATCAGAACTATCGATTGGTTTCTACCCGTGTTCCTTACTTTTTTAGTCATTATTATTACTCAAATCGCTATCAATAGTAATAAAGGATTGCATTCTCAAATTGTCGATCAGCAAATTGCTAAGGTACAAAAAAACCTTGATAAAGCCGTCGCCGATGGTAAACTAACTCAAGATCAAGCTAATGAGCAGTTGAACACTATGCAGGATAGGATGGAAAACTTCGGGGCTTTGCAAATCGTACTTATTGTGGTCGGTGTATTTCTAGGAGGATTTATAGTATTTTTTATTATATCTGGTGTTTATTTTCTCTTTGTAAAATTTCTTCTTAAAGGCGATGGAGACTACAATTCTGTACTTGTTGCAAGTGGTATGACTTTCTATATTGGTTTAATTCAGGTTATTATAGCTACCATTTTTACTTTCGCCATAGGAAGATTTCTTCCTGATACAAGTTTAGCAAGTTTTATGGATACAGATAAACTTTCCTTTGCAGGCTTTATATTCTCCAAGCTTGATATCTTTTCGATATGGATTTATATCGTTCTAAGTATAGGTCTTGCTAAATTGTTTAAATCACAAACTACAGGAAAATATTACCTTACTGTTTTTGGAATATGGATTATCGGCGGATTAGTATTGTTCTTTATCGCTAAAACTGTCCCATTCCTCGCTGCCTTCGGCGGATAATTGTTACACTTGAAAGGTAATTAAAATATTCTTAACCTCGTTCCCAAATTCTGTTTGGGAACGTACTTCTCCCATTTTTCTCTTCCCTTACAGTTCCCCCAATCACTGAGTAACCGTCTTTTTCGCGCTTTTAGCCCGTTGTAAAAGACAGATGTATCGAACTGACCGCATAATCCTTTTTACTTACTTTATAATATGCTCTGCGGATCTACATCATATATTAATTTCACATCCCTGTACCGCGATTTCCTGTTAAACTCTGTAAATGAAGTTAGTACAGCTTGCCTCAATATTTTACCTCCGGGGTCTGTACTGCGCGGGCTCTTTATCAAAATATGAAATCTGTAATTTCCCTTTAATCGTGCTATTATTGCTGAAGCCGGAGATGAAATATTAAGCCACTTTCTGTACGCGTATAATTCTCTATGAAAATCATTTATTGCACCCATACTTTTCTCTTCATCAGGGTCCTTTGCTTCTATTAAACATATCCTTGTATATGGAGGATAACCAAGTTTCTCTCTCTCAAATATTTCTTTTTGATAGAACCCTTCATAATCATTAGCCAAAACCTTTTGAAGTGCAAAGTGTTTTTCATTCTGGGTTTGTATAATTACTTCTCCTTCAACTCTGCTGCGTCCTGCTCTACCTGATACTTGCGTAAGAAGCTGGAATGTCCTTTCATCTGCTCTGAAGTCAGGAAGCCATAACGTAGTTTCAGCTGAAATTACTCCTACTAATGTCAGCCTCGAAAAGTCTAATCCTTTCGATACCATTTGAGTCCCTACTAGTATGTCAACCTCTCCTTTGCCGAATTCGAATAGTATCTTTCCTAAAGAAGATTTTTTCGATATGGAATCTGAATCAACTCTTTTTATCCTTACACCGGGGAAATAAAACTCAAGCTCATCTTCTACTCTTTCTGTGCCTGTACCGAAATATTTAATATTTAACGACCCGCAATGTGTACATGCATTCGGAACCTTTTTCGTCAATCCGCAGTAATGACATTGTAGAATATTTTGATTTATGTGGAATACCATAGGCACTGAACAGTTATCGCAGCTTTCGATCTCTCCGCAGTCTTCGCAGTATATCTGTGTAGAAAATCCACGCCTGTTTTGAAGTATAATTATGCCTTCCTTTTTTTTCAGCCTGTCTTCTATCTTATCTAACAGAGGTTTTGAAAAAACATTCTCCATCTTCTTCTTTTTCCGCTCTATGGCAATGTTTACAAGGCTTATCTTAGGGAGTTTTGCATTATCAACCCTGACAGGTAAACTTAATAGTTTATACTTTTTTGAGCGGGCATTAAACATGCTCTCTATCGAAGGTGTCGCTGAGCCTAATATAACCGGACAATTGTAAATACTTCCTAAAATAACTGACGCATCCCGCGCATTATATTTAGGCAGCGATTCAAACTGCTTATAACTTGCGTCATGCTCTTCGTCTACTACAATTATTCCGGGATCACTAAGAGGAGCAAAAAGCGCTGACCTCGCACCGATTACTACTTTAGACTTTCCCTTTAATATTCGCCGCCATGAGTCGTATCGCTCTCCCATCGACATTCTGCTGTGGATTACTGTTACCTCCTTACCAAAATTGTTATATAACCGCGATGTCATCTGCGGTGTTAATGATATCTCAGGTACTAATATTAAAGCAGACCTTTTACACTCAAGCGCTTTTGCAATTAGCTCAATATAAACCTGAGTCTTTCCGCTTCCTGTTACTCCATGCAGCAGATAGGTTTGAAATTTCCCCCCGGTAATATCCTCGGAAACTTCATCAATAATCTTTTGCTGCTGATCTGTAAGTACAAATTTTACATGCTCTTCTTTGTAGTCTTCCGAAAATCTCCGCTCGACTTCTTTCTCATAAATTTTCACTAACCCCTTATTTTGAAGCGACTCAACCGAAGTTTGTGACGATTCGGTTTTCTTTAGCAGATCAGCTAACGCAACTGGCTTGTTTTTCTTTTCGATAAGCTCAAGAATAATTTTCACCTGTTTAGGTGAATGGCCCTCAAGCTCCGGAAAGTAAGCATATATCTCAGCAAGTGTCTTATCAAGTTTTACATACTTTGCTGTTTTTATCTTTACCTTGGCTTCTTCTATTTCATCAAGAATATTTAATGCTCCTGCTTTCTCCATTACCCTTAGCGTGGCATAAATATTCTTCTTCTTTATTATCTTTTGAAGATATGAAAGGTTTATTTCTTCTCTTTCAGCTAGTACTTTAAGTATTTGTGATTTTATCGAATCTTTATTCTTTTCTTTTTCTAGCAGTTCTTCGCATACCTTTTCGTTGCTTATAATCTTCCGTTTAGTCTCAACTTCAGATCCGTACGGAACAGCAAGCTTTAATGCTTCGCCCAATGAAGAAAGATAATATTCTGAGAGCCACCTGTAAAAAACAAGCGACTTATCATCGAATACCGGTATCTCATCAAGAATGTCAGTAATAGGTTTTATTTTCTCAGTTGTTGGGGGAGTCTTAACAAGATTTATTATGAATCCGGTTAATGTCCTTTTACCGAATGGAACTACAGCCCGCACACCCACTATTGCCGATTGTTTAAGCTCCTCCGGTATAGAGTAAGTAAACGCGTTTCTAAATGGAAGAGGAAAAACAATCTCTGCATACATAAATATTAAAAATAAATTCTAATATATTTAATTAAATTATTTCTTTTTATTCTGATTAAAGTACGGCGCTAGAGGTTTAAACTCAGTCCCTTTTGTAAATGGATTTCCCAGCATTGTAAATTTCAGTTCGGTAAATGTACTGTCCCATACTATTCTTTTGTAGCCGTTTGATTTTATCATAGTGCCGTTTGTTGATATTACACTATCATCAGGCTGTAAGTTTAAATAGTGAAATCCGCCGTCATACTTCATTCCTTCTACACTTTTAATATCTGTAAAATTATATTCACCCTGCCCGCAAAGCTCACCGTTATCTATAAATAATTTTCTTAATAGAATTTCTTTACCTTGAGATTTCTGATCACTTAAGAATTTATCGCTCTTAAGCATATATTCGAATAGATTGTCCTTGTCTTCATCAAATTCTTTTTTAGTCTTTGCTGTAGACCTTATATCGTAAGTTGTTAAAAGTACCGTACCCTCATTAGGGCTTTTCAACTTTACTTCATATGACACTTTATGAAATGTTAAACAACCGGTTAACATTAAAGATAAAATCAATATGGTTGTCATTGAGATGTTCAAAATAATTTTATTCATATTTTATCCCTTCATAAATCCTTATTTTATTAAGTATTTTATATTAAACTAAAGGAGATTTATTTCATCTAGAAGAAGCTGCTCGAATGTTTCTCTTCTCCTTATTATCTTATAACTTGCCTTATCAACAAGTACCTCGGCGGGCCTTCTTCGCATATTATAATTGGAAGACATCACCATTCCATATGCGCCTGCAGATAAAACAGCAATATACTCACCCCGCTTGCATTCAGATATTTGAATATTCTTTGCTAGGAAATCTCCGCTCTCGCATACAGGCCCAACAACATCGGCAGTAATGTCTTTCTTGTCCTTTATTAAGGTCAAAGGCTGGATATGATGGTATGCCCCGTAAATGCTTGGCCTTAGAAGGTCATTCATTGCTCCGTCCGTAATTATGAAATTCTTATCGTTGTTCTTTTTTGTATAAAGAACCTCAGCAATCAGAATTCCTCCGTTCGCAGTTAAATAGCGCCCGGGCTCAAAAAATACTTTACATTTTAATTTTTGTAATGTAGGTGTAATTGCATCTGCATAATCCTGTACCGAGAACGTCTTTTCATTATTGTACGCAACCCCGATCCCGCCTCCAAGATCCACATGCTCTAAATTTATGCCTTCCGATTTAACTCTAAAAAATAATTCAACAAGTTTTCCGGCTGCCTCAATAAATGGATCCACCTTTGTAATTTGAGAACCGATATGCATATCAATACCGGTGAACTTTATATTCTTCAGTTCATTCTCCATCTTATAAAGTCTTAAAGCAGTTTCAGAATCAACACCGAATTTATTTTTAGCTAAACCTGTGGAAATGTAAGGATGCGTTTTTGCATCAACATCCGGATTTACTCTTATCGCAACTCTTGCTGTTGTATTTAATTCACCGGCAATTTTATTTATTAATATAATCTCTTCTTCAGACTCAGCTTTTATCATCAATAGTTCTTTTTCTAATGCAAGTTTGATTTCGTTTTGAGTCTTTCCTACACCTGACATAATAATCTTTTTAGGATTTGCACCGGCACTTAATGCTCTAAGCAGTTCTCCTTCCGAATTTACATCAACCCCGCTGCCCGCATTCAAGAATGTCTTTATTACACTTAAGTTAAAATTAGATTTGCATGCAAAGAAAACCTGGTGCTCAAGTCCTGAAAATGCATTTTCAAATTCCTTATACCTGTCGATGAAAAAATTTTTACTATATACATAAGTCGGAGTTCCAAGTGCATCTGCAATTTCTATTAATGGCACATCCTCGCAATACAGCTTATTACTTCTATATTTTATATATTCTGATTCAAAGTAATTCATTATATTAATTGATTCTTTCCTTTTATAAGATGTGTAAAAATAATGAAAATTTATCTCTTCTCTTAACTAATTATACCCGCTTCTATAAGGACAATTTGTCGCAAAATCTGCCATTCTTGGGTTTTACCTTATTTGCCATTTCACTGCTAGTTGTTCTTTCTCTGCCCCTAATAAGTTCATAAATGCTCTCTGAGTAGCCTTTAAATAGCATATAAATGGCATCTGACAAGCTTCTGCCATTTTATCAATTACTATTTCAAAAAGGACTAATAATCTTGAGGTAAATATTTTTACAGCACCTTCTTAAATCTCCCAAGAAATGTTATAATTATTCAGCAGGCATTTTGTTCTCATGTAATACCGGTATAAAGACAATGTAAACCGGATCAAAATAGGCTTTACCTGGTATTTGAAGAGGCATTGAGTATTAAGCGGGTGGAATGAAATAATTATGGCAATTAGACTGAAATTATAAATCGAATAGAATTAATTTGTAAAATTATCTTAGAACAATTAAGTTTTAAGGTATAAAAGTAATTAGGGTGCGTTAATCATAAATAAGGGAATATTTTATATGAAAATTAGGATACTTTTAGCCGAATTGGGAATCTTAGTCGCTTCCTTTCAGTGTATATTTGCTCAAAACTCCGATTTATATATTCCAAAGAATATTCTTCATGTATATAATGAAGGAACCCGGTCTTTTAACGGAGCCCCCGGCCCTAAGTATTGGGAAAACTTTGCGGACTATAAGATCAATGTTTCTTTAGATCCCAATACCAGGCTCATTGAAGGTAATGAAGTAATATCTTATATGAATAATAGCCCTGATACCTTAAATACAATCGTTATTAGATTATACCAGGATATATTCAAAAAAGGGACATATAGAGATTTCCCCGTCGATACTTCGGATTTAACAAACGGAATGAATATTAAAAATATAGTTATCGACGGAAATTCAATTGAGCTTTCAACCTCTATGGAGCAAACTTTTCATATGGGAACCAATTTATATGTAAGATTGAAAAAACATATAATGCCCAAAACAAAATCTGATATTGAGGTCGAATGGAGCTTCACAATATCTAAAAAATCGAATATAAGAATGGGCACTATAGACTCCTCATCTTACTATGTAGGTTATTGGTATCCGCAGATTTCCGTCTTTGATGATATTGACGGCTGGGATAGATACGACTATACCGGGCTGCAGGAATTTTATAATAACTTCGGAAATTTTGAAGTCAATATAACTGTACCTATGAACTTTGTAGTGTGGGCAACCGGCACTCTTCAAAATCCTGATGCCGTATTATCAAATAATATTCTTAGTAAAATGAAAGAAGCAGAGGCATCTGATTCTGTAGTTCATATCATAACTAAAGATGATTTGCAGAATGGGAAAATTACAACCAGCAATTCTTCCAATACTTGGAAATTCAAAGCTTCTAATGTCACTGACTTTGCTTTTGCCGTAAGCAACCATTTCTTATGGGACGGCGGAAGTGTCATTGTAGATAAGAATTCCGGTAGAAGGACGTTTGTAAGCGCTGCTTATGATGAACATTCCAAAGACTTCCCTCAAGTTGCTCAAATTGCTATGAAGTCTATAGAATATTTTTCTAATGATATACCCGGTATTCCCTTTCCATATCCTAAAATGACTGTAGTGAACGGCGCCAGTAGAGGAGGTATGGAGTATCCTATGATGGTGAACGATTACTCAGCCCCAAACCTTGTAAGAACAGTAGGCGTCACTTCACATGAAATAGCACATACTTATTTCCCTTTCTTCATGGGGATAAACGAAAAGAAATATGCTTGGATGGATGAAGGGTGGGCTACTGCCTTGCCCGTTGATATTCAAAATAAATTAGCTCCTGAAGAAGACCAAAGAAATTCAATAGCACATGGATACGAATCCTTTGCCGGTTATGAAATGGAAATGCCTATGATGATATCTTCTGAGCTATTAAAAAATGAATCATATACTGTAGCCTCATATTATAGGCCCGGTGAAGCTTACCTGTTCTTAAGGGATATGCTTGGAGATGAGACTTTCCTAAAAGCATTACATGAATATATAAACAGATGGAACGGCAAGCATCCTATTCCTTACGACTTCTTTTTTACTTTTAATGATGCTGCCCGGCAAAACCTGGATTGGTATTGGAAACCCTGGTTCTTTGAATCGGGCTACCCTGATTTAGGAATAAAATCGGTAGCTGCAGAAAATAATGCTCTAAAAATTACGGTTGTAAAGATTGGGAACATTCCTATCCCGGTATATCTAAAAATAACATATAAAGATGGTACTGTCGATTCAGTCTACAAATCAGCTATTGTCTGGAAGGAAGGAAATAAAGAATTAACTCTAAGTTTTGATACAAATAAGCCTGTATCAAAAGTTGAACTAGGCAATAGGCAGATTCCTGATGTTGATGCTACCAATAATATATATGAATTAAAATAATTTAAGTATTTAAATGAGGCAATAAAAGAACAATTTATTTCCGTTTAACATATGATCTTAAACTTAACCACTATTTCAATTTATAACGGTTGTTATTTCTTTTCAGTCTTAAATGATATATAGAATAATAGTTACTTTAATCATTTCGAGCTTGATATTTCCTCAAGAAAAAAATTTTAACGTACAGCAAATTACAGTTAAAGATGGCTTATCTCAAAGTTCAGTATATTCTATTATTCAGGACCATCACGGCTTTTTATGGTTTGGAACAGGCGACGGATTAAATAGATATGACGGATACCAAATTAAGGTTTACCGTCATAGCTCTATTCACAGATATTCATTATCGAATAATGCCATAAGAGGTATTTGCGAAGATAATGCAGGAAAAATCTGGTTAAATACAGATAAGGGGCTTAATATTTTCGACCCTACTACGAATAAATTTTATAATCATTTTAATTCCGGTAGTAAAAAGGTGTTCGATATACTCCAGGGCTACGATATCAATAACCTTTCCATCGATAAAAATAACTTATTGTGGTTTACCAGCAATGATTTTGTTATTTCCTATGATCAATTTTCAAATAGATTAACAAAATATAAATTATCAAATTCTAATGGAACATCATTGAATGATCTATTCATTGATAAAATGAATAATGTTTGGGCATCGGTCAAAAACAAACTTTATTTATTTGATAAAGAACTCAATAAATTTAATTTGCAGAACCTAACTACTCAAAATAAAATTACTAGCATAGATTTTATATTTAATGATGATAAGGGGGATTTATTTTTACTCAATTCAAATAAAAGCATAATTAAAATCTCCTCAAGTAATTATAATGTCTCCGAAATCGCATTGAAATTATATACTCAGAATAGCTTAAGGGGAAAGCTTATAACAAATATTTGCAATAGAAACCGGAACCATTACTTATTGACTATCTCAGACGAGGGATTCTTTGACTTAGATGTAAATAATGGAATAGTAAATTCAATCAATATAAGCAGTAATATAGCCAGCACTTTGAATTACAAGTCTATCTATTGCATATATAAGGATAAGTCAAATATATTATGGCTGGGAACAGATGAAGGTGTTAATAAAATAAATTTTAATATAGTTAAGTTTCCTCACTATTTTATCAACTCTTCCGCTAAACAGTTCCCTAAAGGCAATTATATTAAATCTTTATATAAGGATAGTAAGGGGATTTTGTGGATTGGTACATATGACTATGGATTAAATAAAATAAATAAATCCAAAGGAGTTACCTCAACATTTAATAGTAAAAATACGACCGGAGTATATAGCAATTCATTTTATTGTACTTATGAAGATAAAGATGGTAATCTCTGGTTCGGATCCAATAATTATTTATATAAGAAAAATAAGAATATAGATAGGTTTACCGCGTATCCTATCGAAGGGACTATTAATAGCATTACAGAATATCCGCAAGGGAAGTTATGGCTGGGCACCACATCCGGGTTGATGTGCTTTAATACTGACATAAATAAATTTACTCCTATGGGATCCGGTAAAAATAAACCAAGACTTTACATCTTTAATAATATTTGGACAATTTATAATGACGGCAAAGGGGACTTGTATTTAGGGACTTACGGTAATGGGTTAGAAGTTTATAACATCAATAAAAACTCTGTTAATAGATATATTAATAATCAAACCGAATTAGATGAGATAAGTGATAATACTGTTAAAACTATATGCCCCGATCCCGATTCTAAAGATGTTTTATGGATAGGAACTGATGATGGGTTAAATAAATTTGATATAAAGAACTTAACATTCAAAAGTTACTTCGAAAATGATGGCTTACCGAATGATTATATTTACGGGATTTTAAGCGATAATAACGGTAATTTATGGATAAGTACTAATAGAGGGATTTCTAAACTAAATAGAAAGCAGATGGCATTTAGAAATTTCTCTGTTAGCGATGGACTCCAATCATATGAATTCAACTCAGGCGCTTATTTTAAGGATAAAGATGGGTCACTTTACTTCGGGGGCATTAATGGGTATAATATTTTTTATCCGGATTCTATTCTAGACAATTACTTTACCCCTCAAATTGTACTGACCAACATTAGGAAATTCGATGAAAATTTTAACCCTGGCTGTGATCCTTCTGAAGTTAAGGAGATAAACCTAAAATACAATGAAAACACTATAGGATTTGAATTTGCTGCTTTGGAATTCACAGATCCGGTTAAGAACATGTATTCGATAAAACTGGAAGGATTCGATCAAGACTGGGTAAATATTAAGACTAAACGACAAGTAAGATATACTAATTTAAGCCCGGGCAGATATATATTTAAGGTAAAGGCAAGTAACAATGACGGGATATGGAACCCGAAGCCGCTAATAGTTGCCGTGAATATTATTCCCCCTGTCTGGAAGACTTCATGGTTCAGATTTACAGGCGTTATTTTTATGTTAATCATGTTAAGCGGCCTAATCAGTTATTTAGAGAAGAATAAATATAGGAAAATGCTTTTATTGCTTGAGCAGCAAGCAGCTTTGAACAAGGAGAGAATCAGAATATCTAATGATATGCATGATGATGTCGGATCGGTTCTTACAAAAATATCTTTATTATTATCTTCACTATGGCATAAGAATAATTTCCCCGAAACACAAAAAACAATTTTAGAGAAGATAACTGCTTCAAACAACGAAGTAATTCAAAAACTTGATGAGATAGTGTGGGCGTTAAATCCTAAAAACGATAATCTTAAGAATCTATCTGAATATATCTCAGAGTATGCAGAAGAGTTTTTCGATTCAAGTAGTATTAAATGTTATTTCGATTTTCCAAATGATGTAACTCCAATTCCTTTAAGCTCTGAAGTAAGGCACAATGTATTTCTGGTATTTAAGGAAATATTAAACAATATTGTCAAACACAGCGAGGCGGATAAAGCTTTTATCAAATTGATCGAGGGTAAAGATGCCTTTACTTTGGTTATTCAAGATAATGGTAAAGGATTTGATACAAGTGAAAATAACTTAACAAGAAACGGATTAAAGAACATGAAAGAAAGAATACTCGTTATGGACGGTAAATTTTCAATTGAATCAGTGCCTACAAAGGGGACAAAGATTGAGTTTACCTTATTGTTAAAAGATTAATAAAACAGTAACAGTGTTACCCTTAAAAACTATATATTTTCGATTTCTATCCCTATTAATTCCTGAAATGATAATTATCCGGTAATGCCAGGTATTTGAATATATTTTGAAGCATTTCTTTATTCAATCTCCCCCAAACACATAACTCCCCGCTTTGTTAATTCAGAATATTAATATTTTTACTTAAATGGGCTATATAACATAAGTCCAGCCTAATTACCACATAAATACTACCATAACGGCATGTAAATGGCATGTAAACGGCATCCTAATGGCTTAAAATCTTTTTTTTAAGCCGTTAGGATGCCATTAACGTGCCGTTAGCCTAGTTGTTATACTGGGTTAGTTATGGAAGAGATCGCAAAATATAAATAATGAATGATAAGGAATATTATTCAAAAAGGCGATGAAGATATGCCCAAAGAGGGAAGTAAGTAAAGAGTTGTTGTTTAATATTTTTTGAACCAAATCCGGATAAATTGGTCAATTTAATTATATCATATTTACATTATATAACTTTAAATCCATATTTTATTTAATTTGTATAGTCTCGAAATTTTCACATATTCGTGCTATTGAAGCAATATTTAAATAGTTTTAATTTTATGTAATATAAGTACTAAGAATGTCAATCAAAGTAGCAATAGTAGAAGATAACGAAGAAGTCAGGGAAAATCTCTCCTTATTGATTAGTGAAGCGAGTGGGTTTGAATGCATTTCCTCATTTAAAAATTGTATTGAAGCAGTACGATCCATTCCTAAAAATAAACCTGATGTTGTACTGATGGATATAAATCTTCCCGGATTAAATGGTATTGAATGTACTCGAAGATTGAAGGAGCTTATTCCTGAGCTGCAAATTATAATGCTTACTGTTTACGAGGATACAGATAATATTTTTGAATCATTGAAAGCAGGCGCTAGTGGATATTTACTAAAAAGAATATCACCTAATAGGATTCTGGAAGCAATAGATGATGTTTATAAAGGCGGTTCCCCAATGTCAAACCAAATTGCCAGAAGGGTAGTGCAGTCATTTCAGAAACCTCTGCCCTCTCCAAAAGAAGAACTGAACTTATCAAAACGGGAAATGGAGATTTTAGATTGTCTTTCAAGAGGCTATCGTTACAAGGAAATAGGGGAGACTTTATTTATAAGTGTTGATACTGTTCGAAGTCATATAAGAAAGATATATGAAAAGATGCATGTCCGTTCCCGCACCGAAGCAGTAGTAAAATTCTTAAATAAATTTCAATAGAAGAATTATTAGCCCTCATAAAAAACCACATAAACATGTTATTGATTATCCCTGCTTTAAAAGATAAAATTATACTGAAGTATTAATTCATTTTGTGATTAGCAAATTTACTTCACTGAAGTAAATTTTATTAAGTTAATTTAATATGAAGGATGTTTATGAAAAATTTATTTGGTATTTTCTTA
>Ga0208139_1000015_pt1 | contig 16747 bp, 15 predicted proteins | sample SF_Rice_5C_0N_10_FD_185613 | JGI IMG/M metagenome (GOLD analysis project Ga0208139, IMG submission 185613) | Rice paddy soil microbial communities from Twitchell Island, California, USA - SF_Rice_5C_0N_105 (SPAdes) (version 2) | ecosystem: Environmental > Terrestrial > Soil > Paddy field/soil ...
GGAAATAACGGTTATTATTTAATCAGCGACGGCAATACTTCTTCTTACAGAACGAGAGTACGCACACCATCGTTTCCCCACATGCAAATGGTGCCGTTTATAAGCAGAGGTTACACAGTTGCGGATTTGCTTTCGATTCTCGGAAGCATTGATTTTGTTTTAGCAGACATTGACAGATAAAAATATTAAAGAATTATGCTATCTATCGAAGAACAAAAAGATCTAGAAGAGGAACTGAAAATTGTCCCTTATAAAAAAGCTGCAACAATAGAAGCCTTGAAGGTGGTTCAGAAGCATCGCGGCTGGGTTTCGGATGAAGGAGTGAAAGACATTGCACTTTTCCTCGAAATTACTCCTGATGAAGTTGACGGTGTAGCGACTTTTTACAATATGGTCTTCAGGCGGGAAGTAGGCAGGCATGTAATCCTTCTTTGCGATAGTGTAAGCTGCTACATTCTTGGCTATCAGCAGATACTGTATCAGTTAAATAGGAAATTAAAAATAAGTTTTGGAGAGACTACAAATGACGGCAGATTTACACTTCTGCCTATACCTTGCCTGGGAACGTGCGATCATGCACCTGCGATGATGATTGACAATGACCTGCATAGAGATTTAGACCCGGCAAATATCGATTCGATTTTAGAAATGTATAACTAAAAAATGGAAAAGCCTTTAACTCAACATATAAAAGCAAACGAACCGCCTATGAACATAAGTGAGTATGAAAAAGCAGGCGGCTACTCAGCTTTGCGTAAGGCAGTGAAGGAAATGCAGCCTAAAGATGTTCTGAAAGTAGTTTCCGATTCAAATCTAAGAGGACGCGGAGGCGCAGGTTTTCCCACCGGCATGAAATGGAGCTTTGTTCCAATGGGTGATAATGCGCCAAAAGACAAATACCTAGTTTGTAATGCCGATGAGATGGAACCGGGAACTTTTAAAGACAGGCTTCTGCTTGAAGGTAATCCGCATCAGCTTCTCGAAGGAATGATAATAAGCGCCTATACAATCCAGGCAAATAAAGGCTTTGTTTTTTTAAGATGGGCATATAAGACTGCCGCTGACGTTATTCTTAAATCAATAGCCGAAGCTTATAAAGCAGGTTATCTCGGTAAAAATATTTTAGGCACTGGCTATAACTTTGATCTTTACCTGCACACAAGCGTCGGAAGATATATGTGCGGCGAGGAAACCGGATTATTAAATGCTCTCGAAGGTAAGAGAGCTACACCGCGGGCTAAACCTCCCTTCCCCCAGGTCAGCGGATTATTCGGCAAACCTACAATAGTAAATAATGTAGAGACGCTTTCTTTTATTCCGCATATTATAAACAACGGAACGGAATGGTTTAAAGAGTTAAGCCTGACTGGTGAAGGCGGTACAAAAATCTACGGAGTAAGCGGTAAGGTAAAAAACCCGAATACATGGGAGCTGCCTCTTGGCACTACAATGCGGGAGATTATTTTTGAGCACGCAGGCGGAATGAGAGACGGATTAAAATTAAAAGGCATACTTCCCGGCGGGGCATCAACTGACTTTTTAACTGAAGAGCATCTTGATGTGAATATGGATTTCACTTCGGTCGGGAAAGCCGGAAGCCGGCTCGGCACAGGTACATTGATTATACTGGATGACAAAACCTGCCCGGTGGGTATGGTGCATAACCTCGAACATTTCTTTGCACAGGAATCCTGCGGATGGTGTACACCATGCCGAGACGGATTACCATGGGTAGAAAAGATTTTAATGTCAATCGAAGAAGGCGAAGGAAGAATGGAAGACCTGGATATATTATCATTTCATTCAAAGAATCTAGGTCCGGGAAGGACCTTCTGTGCACTTGCGCCCGGAGCTGTTGAGCCGCTTCAAAGCTCACTAAAGTATTTCCGACAGGATTATGAATACCATATAAAGAATAAACGTTGTCCGTGGAGGTAGCATTTGGCAAAAATAATAATTGATAATAAAGAATACGAGGTCGACGGTAAAAAAAATCTGCTTGAGGCTTGTCTCTCGATGGGTATCGACCTGCCGTATTTCTGCTGGCACCCGGCAATGGGCTCTGTAGGCGCTTGCCGGCAATGCGGGGTTAAAACCTACCGCGATGAAAAAGATACTGTCGGAAGAATTGTAATGTCATGCATGGAGCCTGTCCGCGAAGGTATGAGGGTTAGTGTTTTTGAAGAAGAAGCAAAAGAATTCCGAAAAGGGGTGATAGAATGGCTGATGACAAATCATCCGCACGACTGTCCCGTCTGCGATGAAGGAGGTGAATGCCACCTTCAAGACATGACCGTAATGACAGGCCATAATTACAGAAGATTCATTTTCAAAAAACGTACATACCGTAATCAATACCTGGGCCCGTTCTTAAACCATGAGATGAACCGCTGTATTCAATGTTATCGTTGTGTACGTTTTTATAGAGATTATGCAGGCGGCAAGGACTTTGACAACTTCTCAATCCATAACCATGTTTATTTCGGAAGACATGAGGATGGAATTCTTGAAAACGAGTTCAGCGGTAATCTAGTTGAGGTTTGTCCTACCGGAGTTTTTGACGATAAAACACTTATGAAACATTATACAAGGAAATGGGATTTCACTTCGGCACCGTCTATATGCGTTCATTGCGGCCTTGGGTGCAATACAATTGCCGGAGAAAGATACGGCACTCTGCGTAGAATACGTTCACGTTATAATGGTGAGGTAAACGGATATTTTATATGCGACCGCGGAAGATACGGTTATGAGTTTGTAGAAAGCCCGCAGATAATAGATAGTCCTTTTATAAAATACAGTGACGGAAATTTAGAAAAAGTAAAAAAAGAAACGCTGCTGATGCACACAGCAAAATTGTTTACTTCACGGGATAAGATTATTGGCATTGGTTCGCCCCGTGCATCGCTTGAATCTAATTTCGCTTTAAGAAAGCTAGTCGGCGAGAATAATTTCTATCAGGGAATTTCCGGAAGAGATATGAAGTTAATGAATACCATACTTGATATTCTTCGGAAAGGACCTGCCCGGTCGCCTTCACTCAAAGATATTGAAAAAGCAGATGCAGTTTTAGTTTTAGGCGAAGATATTACCAACACAGCACCAATGATGGCACTGGCACTGAGGCAGTCGGTACGTCAAAAGCCGATGGAGAAAATAAGAAAGATGAATATAGCCGAATGGCAGGATGCTGCGGTTAGGGAATTTATGCAGGATGAAAGAGGCCCCTTATATATCGCTTCACTGCATGAGACAAAGCTAGATGAAATTGCTGCCAAGACATTTCACGGTTCTCCGGATGACATAGCCAGGCTCGGATTCGATGTTGCCTCATTGTTAAGTAATTCTGCTCCTAAAGTGAATAATGCTTCTGCTGAACTCCATTCTTTAGCAGAAGAAATAGCAGCTGCTTTAAAAGAGGCTAAAAGGCCGTTGATTGTTTCAGGAATAAGCTGCTTCAATGAGCAGATACTCCATGCGGCAGCAAATACAGCTTGGGCTTTATGCAAGTCAGGTAAAAATGCAGAGCTTTCATTTATTACTCCTGAAGTTAATAGTCTCGGCACATCTATACTAGGCGGGAAAAGTCTTGACGAAGCTTTCGCAGCAGTCAATGACGGAAAGGCTGATACAGTAGTAATTATAGAAAATGACCTGTATAGGAGAACCGGTAAAAATGAAGTGGATAAATTTTTTGATAAATGTAAAAATGTAATCGTATTTGGCTATTTAGAGAATGAAACAACCTCTAAGGCAAATGTTATAATACCTGCCGGTAACTTTGCCGAATCCGACGGGACTTTTGTTAATAACGAAGGAAGAGCGCAGCGATTTTATCAGGTATTTCTTCCTTCTAATCAATGCATACTTGAAAGCTGGCGCTGGATCGGTGAAATGATTGAAATTTATAAGCTGAACGGGAAACATGCACTGAAAAGCTTTTCGGATTTTATGAATGCAGTCGCCGATTCAATTCCTGAGTTAAAGAGCATTAGCGAGATTACTCCCCCTGCCGGATTTAGAATTGCGGGAGAAAAGATTCCCCGTCAGCCTCACCGCTACAGCGGGAGGACTGCTATGCTGGCTGATATAAATGTCAACGAGCCAAAACCGCCCGAGGATCCTGATTCGCCTTTATCCTTTACTATGGAAGGCTATCGGAATGAACCGCCTTCATCAATTATACCTTTCTTCTGGGCGCCTGGCTGGAATTCTGTGCAATCAATAAACAAATATCAGATTGAAGTAGGCGGACCGCTGCACGGAGGTGATCCCGGTAAGAGATTGATTGAACCTTCTTCAAAAAATGAATTTGAATTCTTCACAGACATACCTGAAGCATTTCAGTCTAAGAGTGATGAGTTTTTTGCGGTACCGGTTTATCATATCTACGGTTCAGAAGAATTAAGCAGGCTGGCACCTGCTGTGGCGGAATTAGCCCCTAAACCTTATGCAGCTTTTAATCCTGATGATGTTGAGAAATTGAAGATAAAAAAGGACGATGGCGTAACTTTGATTATAAACGGACAAAGTATAAAACTTCCTGTAAGAATAAAACTGGAACTACCTAAAGGGATTTTAGGTATTCCTGCCGGCTTAGTAGGCATACCAAATTTTGTACTTCCGTCCTGGTGTAAAATATCCGGATAACTAAATGAGCGAGACATTGTTTTACATAATAGTTGTTGTTGGAGTAGTGATAGTAATGATGACTATCGCTGCCGGATTAATCTGGCTTGAGCGGAGACTCCTTGGTTTGTGGCAGGATAGGTACGGCCCAAACCGGGTCGGCCCTTTCGGCTTACTTCAGGTTCTTGCCGATATGATAAAAATATTCTTTAAGGAAGATTGGGTTCCTCCCTTTGCAGATAAAAAAGTTTTTATAGTGGCGCCGGCAATAGTGGTTATTACAGTCCTTATGAGCTTTTCAATTATTCCGTTCGCGCCAGGTATTGAAGTCTCTAATTTGAATATCGGGTTGCTGTTTTTCCTGGGAATGTCTTCACTCGGGGCATATAGTGTAGTTCTCGGCGGATGGGCATCTAACAATAAATATGCACTGCTCGGTTCATTAAGAGCCTCAGCGCAGATGCTTTCTTACGAGGTATTCATGGGATTGTCATTAATGGGCGTTGTAATGCTTGCCGGTTCTTTCAGCCTGAACGATATAGTGCTTGCTCAAAAAGACCTTTGGTTCGTTGTACCTCAATTCGTAGGCTTTATAATCTTTTTGATTGCCGGATTAGCTGAAACTCATCGCCTTCCGTTTGATATACCTGAAGCAGAGAGCGAATTGATTGCAGGCTATCATTCGGAATATTCAGGTATGAAGTTCGGGATGTTTTTTGTCGGTGAGTATCTCGGCATTACTTTAATCTCAACTTTGATAGTCACTTTATTCTTTGGCGGCTGGTTTGGCCCGTCATTCCTTCCGCCTATAGCCTGGTTTTTTATAAAGACTTTTATCTTTATTTCTTTTTTTATTTTACTGAGAGCTGCATTACCAAGGCCGCGCTACGATCAGCTTATGTCTTATGGCTGGAAGCTGCTTTTGCCGCTCTCACTGTTGAATTTACTTGTTACAGGTGCTGTCGTTCTTTCGAGGTAGGAGTATGGTATATGGGTATAAAGTATATAGTATAAAGGTAGGTGAGTATAAGGTTCGAACCTATACCATCATACCTTTATACCACTATACCTCAAAGTTAAGCTTAATTTAGATATTAGGAAGCAATGGAATGTTTAGTAATCTAAAAACAATATGGCTGGCTTTTCTACACATGTTCAGTAAACGCGTGACTTATCAATATCCTGAAAAGAAAGCGCCTTTGCCTGCAAGGTGGCGCGGCAGGATAATACTTTCAAGGGACCCGGACGGTGAAGAACGATGTGTTGCTTGTTATTTATGCGCGGCTGCCTGCCCAGTAGATTGTATATCACTCCAGGCAACTGAAGACAGTTATGGAAGGCGGTATCCTGAATTCTTTAGAATAAATTTTTCAAGGTGTATATTCTGCGGATTCTGCGAAGATGCATGTCCGACATATGCAATACAACTGGTACCTGATTTTGAAATGTGTGAATATAACCGGCAGAACCTTGTCTATGAAAAAGAAGACTTATTAATCAGCGGCGAGGGAAAATATCACGGTTATAATTTTTACCGTGTTGCCGGACTAGCGATAAAAGGCAAAGACAAAGGCGAATCGGAATGCGAATATCCGCCGGTTGATGTTAAAAGCTTAATGCCGTGCGATTTATATTATTATAAATACGCGAATCACAAAGGGACAGGGAAATAATGATGGCTGTATTTTACATATCGGCAATAATAGCTGTTCTTTCAACTCTCATGGTAATCACAGGTAAAGATGCGATCCACGCACTATTATATTTGATAGTTTCACTGCTGTCTATCTCAGTAATTTTCTTTTCAATCGGTGCACCGTTTATCGCAGCGCTTGAAGTCATTATATATGCAGGGGCTATAATGGTATTATTCATATTCGTGGTAATGATGCTGAACCTTGGAAGAGAAGCAGCTAAAGCGGAGAACCAATTACTGAAGCCGGGAATGTGGCTCGGGCCGGCTGTACTTACATTAATTCTATTTATTGAGTTTATAGTTATATACAATAAAATTCCGGGGCAGCAGTATGATACTTTAACGATAAGCCCGAAGACCGTAGGAGTATCATTATTCAGTACATATGTACTCGGTGTAGAATTGGCAGCAATGCTTCTTTTAGCCGGTATTGTCGGAGCATATTATTTGGGAAAAGGAAAGAAAAGGATCATGCACAGATACCTTGTTAATTCAGACACCGATTCCTCTGTAAAAGGAGGAACTTAATGACTTTTATACCGTTCGAACCCGGATTGATTCTTGCGTCAATACTTTTCCTGCTCGGTCTGGCTGGAGTGCTTGTAAGGCGGAATATTATTTTCATGCTAATTTCAATTGAGGTTATGCTGAATGCAGCCGGGCTAGCATTTGTAATAGCAGGGGCACGCTGGATGCAGCCCGAAGGGCAGATAATGTTCATTTTTATACTTGCCATGGCTGCTGCAGAAGTATCTGTAGGCCTGGCTCTGATAATTCAGGTCTACCATCATTTTAAGACACTGGATACGGATGCTTTAAATAACATGAAAGGATGATATGCTGAATCTTCTGTGGCTGATACCGGCTTTACCTCTTTTCGGATTTCTTATTCTTGCGACTCGAGGCGGAAGGATGAGCAAGACTGTTATCGCATTTATAGGGTCAGCCACTGTCGGTATATCTGCTTTACTTACTATTATACTCGGTATTAGTTTTCTAACCGCTCCTCCTTCAGGAAATTATTTCGATCAGACATTATGGATTTGGATTAATGTTTCCGGCTTTAATCCGGGAATAGCCTTTCATCTTGATTCGCTTTCATTGATATTCATATTCGTAATAACTTTTGTAGGTTTTCTTATACACTTATACTCTACCGAGTATATGATAGAAGAGGAAGGCTACTCAAGATTCTTTGCCTACATGAATTTATTTGTTGCTTCAATGGTAACCCTGGTATTAGCAGATAACCTTTTACTTCTCTACCTTGGATGGGAAGGTGTTGGCCTCTGCAGCTATTTGTTAATCGGATTCTGGTATAAAGAGCCGGAAAATGTTTATGCAGCTAATAAGGCATTCATTGTAACCCGTATCGGCGATACTGCAATGGCAGTGGGGCTTTTCCTTCTAGTCAAGCATTTTGATACATTAAACATACAGAATATACTTAGCTTGGCATCGGCACAGTGGACATCAGGTTCTGAACTAGCAACGATTACTGCGTTCCTGCTTTTAGGCGGTGCCTTAGGTAAGTCTGCTCAGCTTCCTTTACAGACATGGCTTCCGGATGCGATGGCAGGGCCATCACCTGTATCTGCTCTTATCCATGCGGCTACTATGGTAACTGCAGGAGTATATTTAATTGCAAGAACTCATACCCTATTTGAATTGGCTCCTACAGCTCAAAGTGCAGTTGCTATAATAGGAGCCTTAACTCTTTTCATAGCAGGATTCAGTGCATTGACTCAAACGGATATAAAAAGAGTTCTAGCCTATTCAACAATTAGTCAGATCGGATATATGTTCCTAGCACTCGGTGTTGGTGCGTGGGCTGCAGGGGTATTCCATTTTATGATTCATGCATTCTTCAAGGCCCTCTTATTCCTTGGTGCGGGTGCCGTAATCAATGCGCTTCACCACGAACAAAATATGTTTAAGATGGGAGGGATTAGAAAAGAGCTCCCAGTTATTTATTGGACGTTTTTAGCTGCGGCTGCTTCACTTGCGGCGTTCCCTTTAATTACCGCAGGCTTCTACAGCAAAGATGCGATCATATGGTATTCATGGGCTGGCGATAAAGGCAGTCCGCTGCTATGGCTTATTGCATTAATCGGAGCATTCATTACTTCGGTTTATACTTTCAGAATGGTATTCCTTACTTTCTTCGGAGAACAGAAAACTAAAGTAAGCCATAAACCGGGTAGCAAAATAAAGATCCCTTTAATTGTATTAGGAATACTTTCGATAATCGGAGGATTTATTTATATGCCGGAATCACTCGGCGGTTTTTCTCCGTTCAAAGATTTGATGCACAAATCCCTTCCCGTAACTGCTCTTCGTATTGAAGGAAACGGAACAGAGAGTTTGTTCCAACTGATTACTGCATTATTAACTATCTTAGGAATTTATATAGCCTATCAGCTTTATTTGAAGCATACTGAAGTTATGGAGAAATTCAAGTCTACCAGGCTATCAAAATTTTTATTCTCCGGATGGGGATTCGATTGGATTTATGACCGTGCGTTTGTTTATCCCGCAATCTTCTTTGCAAGAATTAATAAGAGCGACTTCATTGATAAGATATATACTTTTATCGCCTGGATAAGCAGAATGCTGAACGGTTTACTGGTTAGGACACAAACCGGGAAATTACGCTGGTACATTATGGCAATTGCCATCGGTGCTATAATAACTTTAACTATCGCGGTGATGTTATGATATTAGCATGGCTGATTATTATCCTGATGGCCGGGGGCCTGCTTGCATGGCTGCTAGATAAATGGAATAGTATTATATGCAGGTGGGTTTCTCTGCTTACCTTGATTATAGATTTCATTATTGTAATTTATATATGGATATCAAATCCGGGGAATATTACCCTTTCAGCTAAACCGGATTGGATGATAGAACTTAACACGAGCTGGATCCCCGAGTTCGGAATTAACTTCCATCTTGCTCTTGACGGACTAAGTTTGATCCTAATTTCACTTACAATGTTCCTCGGCATTATTTCAGTCATTACTTCATGGACAGAAATTACAAGGCGGGTTGGTTTCTTCCATTTTAATATCTTATGGATTTTGGCAGGAATAACCGGAGTGTTTTTATCATTAGATCTGTTTCTCTTTTATTTCTTCTGGGAAGTAATGCTGATACCGATGTACTTCCTTATCGGCATATACGGGCATGAAAACAGAATTTATGCATCATTTAAGTTTTTTATATTTACCCAGTCAAGCGGACTGCTAATGTTTCTGTCTATACTTGCCCTTTACTTTATTCACGGCAGAGCTACCGGTGTTTATACTTTCGATTATTTACAACTGCTTGGTACCTCATTAAGTCCGTCAGTATCTTTTATTTTGATGTGCGGGTTCCTGATAGCATTTTTAGTTAAGCTTCCTGCAGTTCCCTTCCATCCCTGGCTTCCGGATGCCCATACTGAAGCCCCGACAGCGGGAAGCGTTATACTAGCAGGCTTGCTTCTTAAGACCGGAGCTTACGGATTATTAAGGTTTGTAATACCTTTGTTCCCTCAATCAGCAATTGACATTTCCCCATATGCTATGTTATTCGGAGCGATCGGAATTTTATACGGTGCTAAGCTTGCATTCGCACAAACAGATCTCAAGAGACTTGTGGCTTATACAAGCGTCAGCCATATGGGTTTCGTCCTTTTGGGCGCTTTCGCATTTAATGCACTGGCATACCAGGGAGTTGTAATGCAGATGCTGGCGCATGGAATCAGCACCGGCGCTCTATTCGTTATTGCCGGTTTAATGCAGGAAAGAATACATACCAGGGATATGAGCCAGATGGGAGGCTTGTGGCAGCAGGTACCAAGGATGGCAGGAGTTGGACTGTTATTTTCGCTAGCTTCTCTAGGGCTGCCGGGGTTAGGTAATTTCATTGCTGAGTTTCTGATACTTGCGGGATCTTATCAGAAAAGCGTAGGGCTGACTATATTCGCTTCCTTCGGGCTAATTGCATCAACAATCTATTCTTTAAGGATAATGCAGCGGGTATTCTATGGCAAGAAAGAAAAAGAATGGGATATATGGGACTTCAATGTTAGAGAAATGGTAATGATGGGTTCAATGATTATTGTTATTGTATGGCAGGGAATTTACCCACAGACGTTCCTGAGAACTTCAAAAGCTTCGATAGACCAGATACTCCAAATTTTCAATTCGCGGAATACTAATAAGCTGACACAATCGGTAAATGAAAAGAAATTAACAAAAGGTACAAACTACTTTGAAATTAAGAATAAAAATGAAGCTGATATTCTTTTATTAACTGAATATGAGAAAATAAAATTAAAGAGATGAATTAAATGACTTCGATAGAATTCCAGGCGATATTGCCTTTATTAATTGTTGCGGCAGGATCAGTTATAGTTATGCTCTCGGCTGCCGTTAAACGAAGCCATGTAATTGCTAACGGCTTGAGCCTGCTGTTCCTTGCAGCAGCATTATTGTCGACTCTTTTAGTTTCTCAAAAAGCACCGGTAATGATTGTTCCTTTATTCATATTCGATAAATTTTCTTACTTTTATATCGGACTCATTTTAGCGGCGAGCTTTCTCGTTTTACTCCTTTCTTATTCTTATCTTGAACAGCATGAAGGAGACCGTGAAGAATATTATATATTGGTCTTGATTGCCGCGCTGGGCTCATCGCTTCTTGTATGCAGTATAAATTTTATATCCTTCTTCCTTAGCCTTGAAATATTAAGCGTATCCCTTTACGTTATGATCTCATATCTGCGTACGAATAAAAATAGCCTGGAAGCAGGAGTAAAATATTTAATACTTGCCGCTGCATCAGCAGCGTTCCTATTATTCGGAATGGCGCTGGTTTATGCAGGGCTCGGGACTATGATGTTTAATAACTTCATTGAAAGGATTGCTGCCCCCGATACCAATGTTGTTTTGGCTATAGCGGGTTTTTCGATGATCGTAGTCGGCGTAGGATTTAAGCTGGCAGTAGTGCCGTTCCATCTTTGGACTCCCGATGTTTATCAAGGAGCCTCAGCGCCTGTCACTGCCTTTATTGCTACCATCTCCAAGGGCGGGATGTTTGCGCTTTTACTAAGGTTATTTATTTCGATGAATATATATCAATATCAGACTCTCGTACTTATCTTTACAATCATTTCTATAGCTTCAATGCTGATCGGCAACTTGCTGGCAATAAGACAAAATAATGTAAAAAGGATATTAGCATACTCATCAATTGCCCATCTCGGCTATTTACTAGTTGCATTTTTAGCCGCCGGAAATATGGCAGTTCAAGCATCCACTTTTTATTTGGTTGCTTATTTCATAACCACGCTTGGCGCTTTTGGAGTTATAACAATTCTTTCAGTGAAGGGACATGAAGCTGAGGATATTGAAGACTACCGCGGCTTATTCTGGAGCCATCCTTTAATTGCCGCAGTATTTACCGCTATGCTCTTTTCACTAGCGGGCATTCCGTTGACTATAGGTTTTATCGGAAAATATTATTTACTTGCTGCAGGTGTAAATTCTTCACTGTGGCTTCTTGTAATAGTGCTGGTTATAAGCAGCGTAATCGGATTGTATTATTATTTGAGAGTCATTACCGCAATGTATACTCATCCCGATTCAACAGCAGCAAAACTACCTTCACATTCTTTCTCTATCAGCGGAAGCATTGCCCTCGGCATCCTAACTATCCTACTAATTTGGTTCGGCATCTTCCCGGACGGTATCCTAACTGTTATAAGATCTATATCAGGCGTGTAACAGAGTGAAAACTCATCTCCCTGCCTCTTCTCTTACAAAGAGAAGAGGTGACTAGCCAAGACTATCGTATATATAATATTCTTAACTATACATAATTAGATACACTTGAAAATCTATTATTATTTATGCTTTATATGTTAGAATAAAATGTGTTGTTTATTCTGCGAAATGTAAATGCAGATAAAAATATTTTTTAGTTTACTAAGAGGGAATAATTCCTTAAGCTATTAAAGAAGAAAGTTTGAATTTATATTTAGGCTCATGGATATAGATATTTAGGGCGAGCTACTCATTGGGACATGCCGTAAAAAAGAATCATAAATTATCTCACCGGGTATAAATGACAATGCTATATACACATGCTGCCAATATGGGTGACGTGATTAAGAGTCAATTAGACGGATAAAGGTAAATTTTCATTAGGCCGAAAGCCTCATCTGTCTAATAAGCAGAAGGAAACAAAATAAAATTTTATTAGACTATAAGAATAAACAAGTTATGAAGATTATACTTAAATATGAAAGGAGTGTAAGCAGGAATTCAAATCGGGTATCATGCCAAATTGAATGCGGTATGGTCTTCTCAATAAATGGCTATAAGCTTAAGTAATTCATTTTTACAACTTGACCTTTTGCTTTTATTGCAATAAAATTTCGTATACAATAACCATAAACAGAAAAAGATGAGAGGCATCTTAGAAAGCTGCGAAGGTTTGATGGGGATGAAGCATAAAGTCTCTAAAATTGAATGTGAACAATTATTCTTCAATAGTCCGTTGATTATTGCTGATGATGAAAAAATTAAAAAAGATTCCAAAGTTTAAGGCAGAAGATGAGGAAAGAAAATTTTGGTCTAAGGCTGACTCTACCGATTGTGTTGATTGGACAAAAGCTAAAAGAGTAAGTTTCCCAAAATTAAAACCATCGACGAAAACAATATCGATACGGCTCCCTGAACATTTAATAGAGGGGCTTAAAGCTCTTGCGAAGAAAAGAGATGCCCATTATCAATTATTATTAAAAATTATATTAAATGAAAGAATAGACCAAGAACTAAATAGGGCTTAAAAACAAAGCCGCTTATAAGGCTATAAGGATTCATGCCGAGCGAAGCCGAGGCAAAATCCAGTGTTGGACTAAGCCTACATACGCAAAAACATAGCTTCGATAGGTAAGCAGCAAAGCAACATAGCCTACTCAAGAGTTTAGAGGTTTTGTAATAGGCACATCTAATAACTGTTTTGCAGTGCAAAGAAGATTTCTGCTGCTTAATGCAAACAAGCCGAAGTACCGGGCTTAAAAAAAAGCCTATGGGCAAGATGTACTGCAGAGAGCACCTTTACCGGGAATAGAAATTTAATCCATTTGTCTTCCATAATCGACTTGCCGCTTCCTGTAACTATATAATGAACGTTAGGATGGTAATCGAGCATTCTTGACCATAAGTCATGAATATATTCGATCATTTTTTCTATGCGATACAAATATGTTTCTTTCGTTCGTTGTGAAAATACGAAAAGTTTCATATTTTCGATTAGCCTTTTGATTAGTTCATTCATATTCCGCATTTGAAGAGCGATAGAGTTAGTCGTTATTACCTATGTAAATACACCAAAGCAGCCGCTTATTGACAATGCCGATATCTGCTTGGTAATAAATAAAAAATAAATATCAAAGGAAGTACTTTATGAACAGGCCTAAAGCAATATTTTGCTGGAGTGGAGGAAAAGATTCTGCTTATTGCTTATACAAAGTATTAGCTGATAAATTATTTGATGTAGAATATTTACTAACTACTGTTAACAATAAGTTTAAACGTATTTCTATGCACGGTGTTAGAGAAGAATTATTGGACACCCAAGCTAAATCAATCGGTATTCCGCTCTTGAAAGCAGGTGTAGTTGAAGGGACAAATAATGAATATGAAAAACAAATGGGAGAAATATTATTAAAAGCTAAATCGGAAGGGATTGATAATGTAATTTACGGTGATATATTTTTGGAGGACTTAAGAACATATCGTGAAAATAATTTATCAAAAATTGGGATGAAGGGGATATTTCCATTATGGAAAATGGACACAAGAAATATTATAAATGATTTTATAAGACATCAATTTAAATCGGTTATCTGCTGCATCAACGACGGATATCTAGATCAAGAATGGTTAGGGAAAGAAATAGACAAATCATTTATTGAGCAATTACCTATTAACATTGACCCTTGCGGAGAAAACGGAGAGTTCCACTCATTTTGTTATGATGGGCCTTTGTTCAAAGAAAGAATCAATGTAAAAATTGGGAAGAAAGTTTATAAGGCAATTGAAATAAAGGAGGAAAACGATTTGTCCCCCTTAAATGATATTAGGACAAAAGGATTTTGGTACTGCGATTTATTACTTCATCATAATAATGTTCATCGGGAATAATCCAGTTTCCCATCAATTATCCTTGCAGGCTGCGTATAAGGATGTTCATCAGATTTATTGAGAGACATTATATGCATTACTTTCCATCCATTTAATTTGAGATAATCAGATATCATGGATCTGTGGCATCTCCACCATACTGCCTCTGCACACATTATTGCCGCCTTTTTATTTTTAGCAATTGAAATCAGTTCGTCAATTCCTTTACTAAAATCGTCTGTTTCCATATAATCAGCGTAACCGCGGAAAGATGGATGACGCCACGCTGTATTCTTTGAATCTTTCTTTACTCTTCTTCTACCGCCAAGTTCCGGGAGATGGAGATATTCAATTTTATTTTCTTTTAATGATCTCTCTAAATTTTCTTTATTGAAATGCGGGAATCTATTTGAGCCCGGAAGACTTCTAACGTCGACTAAGATTTCAATATCAAAAGATTCTAATATCCGGATAAAATCATCTAGGGGATGAGTTGAATGTCCGATAGTCCAGATAATTTTATCTCTTGAACTTTTCATTTAACTAGCTGAATAAAGAAATTATTTTTTATTAATCGGCATTATCACATATTAAAATTTCTTAGAGCCACTCAATGTACTTAGTGCGTTAGTGTTAAATTTATCTCTTACTTTGCCCGCAAAAGAGCCCTACTTAAATTCAGGTTAAGGTTGTGCGGCAATTTGATATTGTTCCAATTTACCATCCGGCATTTGATAAGTCCATACTCTTAACGTACGGCTCGGCATTATCACGCGGAAGGATCGTTCAATCATCCCTCCGCGCTTTTGCTGTCCTACTTGCTCAAATTCCTTCGGCTCTCCTAATGAACCTAAGCTTGATTTGAAATCATCTAATGCCTGATTGCTAAAGTAGAAATTTGCATCTGAAGTAAACAGTGAACGGTCTATAGTACCTTGCTGCAATCCTTTAAATATATCCCGTGCTTGTTCGGTACGCATTGCAGTCTGAGCATCCTGTGTTTCAAATAATAATTTTGTAATTTTCTCTGCAATTGTACCTGCTGAAGGAGAAGCATCCTGATTAGTTAGTACTACTACTGCCGCACTATCATCTGGGAACACAGCATTATAAGCCGTGAATCCCGATACCTCACCGCTGTGTGAAATCATTCGATGTCCGTTCATCATGCCGACCGAAACGCCTAATCCGTAATGAGTCCCGACTCCATTTTTCAATAATACTTCAGTCTCAAGCTGCTTATAAGAATTATGGCTAAGCAGGTTTTGATCAATTAATGATATATCCCATTTAGCTAAGTCTAGCGGAGTCATAGCAAGCTCACCCGCACCAGCCATCCAGCCTGAGCCTTCTTCAGGTGCCGGACGCAGCGGCCCTAATCCGTACTGCATATAACCGGCTGCATCTTCTTTAGTTAGATTACCTTTATCAAAATTGACAGCACTTGTTAATTCCAGCGGTTTAAGAATATTATCATGCAGGAAATTAAAAAAGGATCCGTTAGTAATTTTTTCAACAATCTGTGCTGCAATAACAAAGTTAGTATTGCTATACTGCCACTTTGTTCCGGGCTCAAAGTCAAGCGACTTCTTTGCCCACCTGTCTAATATTTCCTGCGGAGGCATAGGCTTGGTCATTAAAGGCGGGACATAATCTTGCGGCCAGAAGTCCTGGTACCCGGAAGTGTGGGAGAGAATCTCACGAACAGTTACTTTATCTGCCTGTGTCAGATCCGGCAACCATTTTGAGACCGGATCATTAAGCGAAAGCTTCCCTTCCTGCTCGAGTAGAAGTATGCAAGCAGCCGTGAATTGTTTGCTTATTGATCCGATTGCGAAACGCATATCTGTTGATGCAGTCATTTCCGGATTTAGCCTTGCGCTGCCGTAAGCTTTTGTATAAATTATTTTCCCATTCTTAACTACTGCTAATGAAGCGCTTGGCACTCCCGTTTCTTTTAATACTTTAATTGCAGCAGAATCCACTTTAGACTCGAAAGTACCTCCAGCAGATCCTTTTGATATAGATTGTGAACTTCCTTTTACCGGAGTATTTAATCCATAAGTTACCTGTAATGAAAAAAGAGTTATTGCCAATATAAATATTGGCATTATCCAAAAATGTTTTAGATATGAAATAAGTAACGCAGCATTTTTCCTATGAATCATTTTTACCTCCGGTATAGTTTTCCCCTAGAGTTTTATATTAATAATTTTTAGCAATAATATTAAATATAATCACTTCTA
>Ga0208139_1000026_pt1 | contig 14400 bp, 9 predicted proteins | sample SF_Rice_5C_0N_10_FD_185613 | JGI IMG/M metagenome (GOLD analysis project Ga0208139, IMG submission 185613) | Rice paddy soil microbial communities from Twitchell Island, California, USA - SF_Rice_5C_0N_105 (SPAdes) (version 2) | ecosystem: Environmental > Terrestrial > Soil > Paddy field/soil ...
CTTATGCAGCATTCGAAGAAAATAGTAAAGGTTCAATTGAACCCGGGAAGCTTGCCGATTTGGTGGTGCTTAATCAAGATATTCTATTAATTAAACCAGAAGAAATAAAAGATGTAAAAGTTGCGATGACTGTGTTCGATGGCGAAATTGTTTACCAATTATAACTATTATAATATTCTGTATTCGTATTATGTGGTATTATTTAGAATATTTTCGGCTGAATTTGATTTATATTCTAGATTGTGAACTAAATAATTAAATATTCCTTCGCTTTATAATTAGAATTAATAGCTCACTTTATTCAGCGCCCTGCCGGCATTGACTTGATAAGCTTTAATTGCATCGAATACAATCTTTGCCATTTCTAAAGCTCCCTTTTCATCTGGGTGTATTCCGTCGAAAAACATTTTACCGTCATTTTTCATTTTGTCATAAAAATCGATCAGCTGTGCATGAGATTCCTTTCGTACTGAATCGATGATAGGATTAATTTGATAATGAATTACTGAATCAGATATTCCATATTTATGACTAAATACCGGAGGACAATATGAAATAAATATTACTGGCTTCCTGTCTTTCCGAAACTCCTTAATCATCGATGTATAATCTAAATAAAATTCAGCATTGTATTTCCAGTTCCATGGCTTACTATCGTTTGTACCTAGGCAAATTATAACTATTCGAGGCTTGAATTTTAACGCTTCCTTAAATGCTTTTTCTTTCCAATAAGGGTAATCTCCTTTTTTAAGCATCGTTCTACCGCTGACTCCGAAATTTTTTACCAGATACTTCCCTCCTAAAAGATCACCTAGCTGTCTTGGATACTTTTTAGTACTGTCCTTTATTCCAAATCCTGCTGTAATACTGTTTCCAATACAGGCTACTCTAACCGGTTTTTCATGAGGCAATGCCGAAAAAGTGAAAAGCAATATTGCTGAAACAAGAATTATGTAAATATTCAGATGTTTCATATTTTGCGTTATAGAAATATTTTCAAATAATCGGTTATTTTAAATACTATCTCTCGGATAATACCGCTCTCTCTAATTCTTCCAATGATTTACCTTTAGTCTCCGGCATTACTTTCCAAACGAAGAAGAAAAATGGTACCATCATTATCGCAAAAAACATAAATACGTTTCCGCCGCCTAGTGAGGTTAATGCAATCGGAAAGATCAATCCTATTATGGCATTCATTATCCAGTGAGTGAATGATCCAAGCGCTTGCCCTTTCGATCTTATTCTGTTCGGAAATATCTCTGAAAGAAATACCCATATAACTGCACCTTGAGAGAATGCAAAGAACGCTATGAATCCTAATATAAAAATTACTACACCATAGCTGCCGAAAAGAGTTTCATCATAATAATGAAATGCAGCTCCCGCAAGCGATAGTAGCATTCCTACTGCACCTATAAGCAGTAGTGTCTTCCTCCCGAATTTATCAATAAAAAACATCGCGATTATTGTAAATAACATGTTGGTTACTCCTACTGCAACCGCCTGAAGCATGGCTGAATTCGTGCTTGAACCTGCCTTTTCAAATATCATTGGCGCATAATACATTATAACATTAATTCCGGATAGCTGATTGAATACTGCTAATAGCACTGCACACATTATAACGAAATTGTATTTCTTCTGGAAAAGCTTTGTAGTTCCTACCCCTGCTTCTTCTTTAAGTGAATTTATAATATCTTTTAATTCCATTTCTACATTTTCTGCGCCTACTGTTTGTAGTACCGATTTTGCCTCATCAATTCTTTGCTTCTTAACTAACCATCTCGGACTCTCAGGAACTAAAAATAATAGAATAAAAAATACTGCTGCCGGAATCGCCATTACCCCAAACATCCAGCGCCAATTGTCCGGACCGGTGTCCACTAATAAATAGTTCGAAAAGAATGCTACAAGAATTCCAAGGACTATATTGAATTGGGCTACTGCTACTAACCTGCCCCTTAATCTTCCCGGAGAGATTTCGGCAATATACATCGGAGCCATTACAGACGCCGCACCGATTGCTATTCCGCCGAAGAATCTTGAAATCAATAAAACATACCATCCTGTTGCTAGTGAGCATCCGATTGCTGATATAAAATATAATGCCCCGCAAAGATAAAGCATAAAACGTCTTCCGTAGGTATCACCGGGTTTACCGACAACTATAGAACCTAAAACTGTTCCCCAGAGCGCGATCGATACGGTTATCCCAAGTGTAGCATCGCTTAATTGAAAAAATTGTGAAATGAATTTTGTCGTTCCTGAAATTACTGCTGTGTCAAATCCAAATAGGAAACTGCCTAAAGCTGAAACGATTGTTGCGAAAAGTAGTTTTTTGTTCATTAATTCTACCGTCAGAAATTTATTGTAATGATTTTTATATATATCGAAAAATCTATTTCTTAAATATAAATGTATAAATTGAATATTTTCAATTATCTCTAAAAATATTTTTAACAATTTAAACTGATAAAAATAAAAAGGGATGCTTTATGCATCCCTTAACGGCATTTTATTTCTTCATTAAATATTTAATATGCTGTCTTATTATTTTCTAAATACACATAATAGCCCCTACTTTAAGCTTATTTTTTCTCCTGCATATATTATCGGCAAATTATTCGATAAAGCGCTGCTGTTAAATTGTGCAATGTTTGTACCCAGCACTTCATTATACTTTTCAATATATCCCTGCAGCTGATCCTCTAACTCTTTCATTTGATTTACTAACATCTCAGACGGCGCCTTGTCATATTCTCCTGCTACTGAATAATACAAATTCCCGAACCAATCATGTAATCTTGTAAGATAATGGATATCGTCCTCACCTACGCCTTTCTGCGCTTTGGTTTCTAGTACCGTATCTTTTAGGATTGTTAATACCGAATCTATTTGCTTTGCGTTTGCAGCAAGAGGCTTATATGCTGCCAAACTGTCTGGAAGCTTTCCGGTTATTGCTTTAACTGAATTATTCAGATTTTCAATTTGTGAATGTATAGCATCAATTCTATTCAGCATTGTATTCATCACGGAAATATCATTTTGTATTTTTCTCTCTGCATCAAATTGATTTTTCGCTGCCTCATAATTGTAATGCATCTTGGAATCCGCATATACTACTACATTCTGCGTCTCGGTTTCTCCGTCGACTGTAATTGAAATTTTATAGCTCCCCGGTAGCACCCCCGGACCGATGTGGAGGCTTCTTTTCTTTCCATGTGTTGTATCTTCTGCTAAAGGTATTCCGCTCTTGTATCTAAGATTCCATTCAACCCTGTTTAATCCTTCATTTGTCGTCCCATGCAATGTATCAATTTCACTTCCATCCATATTTGAAATTGTAATAAGAACTGGGACATTCTTTGTCTTCTTTTCTTTTGATGCCTTGACCTTAGATTTCAAATAATAATCGATTACAGCTCCTGCCGGCGGATTTGGCGCTGAATACCTGCCCGATTGTTCAAATCCGCCTTTCCACCATCCGTAAAGTTCATAAACAGGCTGGATATTAAAAAACGTAAATTTATTTTCTTCAACTTTTTTATCGAAGTTTTCAAGCGGAGTAATATTATCTAGAATAAATATCCCTCTGCCATGTGTTGCAATAGCAACATCATGATTTCTTTTAACAAACTTCAAATCCCATACAGGCACCGTCGGAAAATTACTTTTTATTCTCGTCCAGTCAGCTCCATTATTAGATGAAAAAAACATACCGGTTTCGGTTCCTAAGAATAGAAACCCTTTTTTATTCGGATCCTCTCTAACTACATGAGCTGGCTCATCATCCGGCAGCCCTTTTGTAATCAATGTCCAGGATTTTCCGTAATTATCTGTCTTATAAACATATGGTTTCCTATCATCCATCATATGCCTGTCATCTATAATATAACATGACGCCGGCGAAAAAGGCGAAACATCTAATTGATAAACTCTGCCCCATTCAGGCAGTCCCGATATATTTTTTGTTACATTAGCCCAATGTTTTCCGCCATCTGTTGTATATTGAACTTGACCATCATCCGTACCGACCCAAATTACATTTGAATCTTGTGGTGAAAGACTTATTGACATGATAGTGCAATATGTTTCTGCTCCGCTTATATCCTGATTAATTGGCCCGCCGCTGATTACTTCCTTGCTCTTATCGTCGCGTGTTAAATCAGGACTAATAACTTTCCATGTTTCTCCCCCGTCTGTAGTCTTAAATAATACATTAGCTCCTAAATAGACTTCATTTTCATTATGATAGCTTACTGCAATCGGAGTCGTCCAATTAAATCTATATTTCAAATCTGCCGGCTTTTTATCACTTACATCAAATAAGTATGGACGTATTTCTCGTCGAAGCCCGGTTTTTAAATTAAGTCTATTTGAATATCCATCCTGAGATTCTGAGTATATTATGTCAGGATTGCTCGGCGCTGGTACTACATATTCCCCGTCTCCGCCTGCAACAGGAAACCAATTAAAACCATCTATGCTTCCGCCATGAAGATTTCTCGAAGGGCCATACCATGCATTATTATCCTGTAATCCGCCGCCGAGATTATATGCAATATTTGTATCCGTTGCAACTTCATAATATTCTTCTATCGGTATATTATCAAAATATCTCCAGTCTTTACCGCCGTTTAATGATTGATATACTCCCCCGTCATTACCCTCAATTATCCTATCCGGGTTTTTCGGATCAATCCATATCGCATGATGATCAACGTGAATTTGGTTGTTAATTGACTTAACTGTCTTTCCGCCGTCATTTGATACCGAAATTAAAAAGGAAAGAAAGTATACTTTTTCATCATTATTCGGAGCTACTTCCATCCTGGAAAAATAAAATGGCCGAACATCAAGTGTATGGTTGTTAGATGCCAAGCTCCAATTATCTCCGAAATCATGACTATCCCAAAGTGTGCCGTGCTTCGATTCTATTAAAGCATATACATGTTCAGGTTTGCTTAATGATGAAGCAAATGAAATTCTTCCTAATAATCCTTTCGGCAACCCCTTTGATAATTTTTTCCAGGTCTCTCCCCCATCTTTTGATTGATATACTCCGCTTCCTTCTCCGCCGTCAATTAATTGCCATGGATGCCTTATAACCTGCCATGCACCCGCAAGCATTACTTGAGGATTCCCCGGCTCAATTACTACATCACTGACACCGGTAGAATCATTTATATATAAAACTTTTTGCCAGTTCTTTCCTCCGTCGGTCGACTTAAATAATCCTCTCTCTTTATTAGGGCCCCATGCATGTCCCAATGCGGCAACAAATACAATATTTGGATTATCCGGATTAATTATTATTTGCGATATCTGCCCCGCATCTTTTAATCCCATAAACTGCCATGTTGCACCCCCATCAGGAGAAAAATATACACCGTGCCCGTCTATTATATCATTTCGTATGTTCGCTTCTCCGGTTCCTACCCATACAAGATTCGGGTTCGATGGTGCTAAGGCAACGCATCCAATAGAAGAAGGATACTTTTCAAATATGGCTTTCCATGTATATCCTTCATCCGTTGTTTTAAAAACTCCTCCGCCTGCAGCCCCAACATAATATATATATGGTTTACCAGGTATCCCGACTACCGATGATACTCTTCCTCCCGCGATCGACGGACCTATATCTCTAAATTTAAGTGCAGAAAATATATCTGTCGTGTCTTTATGTTCTTTTACTTCATCTTTTGCTTTTGGTAAAACCGTAATAGATAAAATCAAAATAAATAAAATTGATAGGCTTTTTAATTGTCTGAATCTTATCATGCTTCCTTCTCCTTCTTTGAAGTTAAAAATTTTATTTCCTGAAAATTGATTATTAATGAATATGTTTATTGACTATACTTTATTATTATTTATCTTGAATTAATTTGTTAAATCATGAAATGCTATGTCGAAGGGCTGAAGTAATAATTTCTCTGCATATGTAATACATTCAAATAAATTCAAAGCGAATGATGAAAAATAACTAGATATATAAAATTATATATGTGATAATTAACAAGATAATAAATATAATGGATACTAGAAAAATATTTTTTATGGGCGGTATGATTATTTTAGCTTGATCTCTACAAAGTCTAAGAAATACTTCTCTTTTAGATAATATTCAGATATGATATCTATCGACTTTCGCTGTCCCGGCCAGGCAAGTAATTTTTTTGAATCTGCTGGCTTTGTCCATTTAAACTCCGAATGCTCTTTGCTGATTTTAATTTCTGAATCTCTTTCTACTAGCGCTGCAAATACAGGCAGCAATGAAATATAATCTTTTCCTGAATCATAAAATGAATTGACATTTGGAGCCGTCCAAAATCTTTTGGGCGCAAGTCCGGTTTCTTCCTTTATTTCTCGAAGTGCTGTTTCATATGCCTTTTCTCCCCTCTTTATTTTTCCGGATACCATTTGCCAAAGCCCCGGATATATTTCAGCCACTGCTCTCTTTAGTAATAGGAATTCTAATCCCTTTTCTGCCTCCCTGAAAATATGGGCTTCAATCAAATTTACAATAATATTTGCCATAGTTATTTCACTTAATTTTTTATTTCTATAAAATTTATCTTTTTTACATCCGTACGTCAAAACTTTCTGCCAATTATATCCATTCTATTTCTTCTACCATGCAGTATCTTTCAAATTATTAACCCGCCCTTTTTATCTACTAGGCTTAATTCATATTTACTTTTCTACCGGAGCAAGTCAGTGAATATGTCAATTTAAATAATTGAGCATTTTTTTCAAAACCTAATCCATTCTTCTGGATTTACACTATATGCTGCCTAAGCCGTATTTAAAAAAACGCTCTTACTTCAGCTCTAGCTGTATGCACAGTCCTATCTCCACCTTGAGCCCTCCCATCATAACTTATTGTAGACTGCAGATTTGCAGATAGTTTATAATCAAAATTCAACCTCCAGAAATAGTTCTTCCCAATTAAGTTCCCGTTAAGCATTTCAAATGGAATAAAATTCTGTGTTGTATTGGCATTCAGCTCATCTCTCTCAAACTCAATTCTCATTCTCCCTGATCCTGCAAATGATAAGGTAAATCTTAGTGACTGAGAATTCAGATCTATTATTGTTGGATTTGCAGGCAGATCATCTTCCTTCTTCCCCGCACTGACCTTAAACCCAACCTCCAGATTCTGCTGCGGCCTATATGAAAAATCAGAAGTTATACTGCTCCCGGTAATCTCTCTTTTTTCAATAGAAGTCACCGGGGCTCTTACGTTATCGTTTTCTGACACTATATCTGTTTGGTTGCTCATCTCTTCAATCAGCTTTAGATTAATTCTTATGCTTCTTTCTCTATTATATGCTCTTTCGGTTCCATAACTGAATTGATTGAGGCTTTTTCTTTGTGTATAACGAAGCCTGGCCGTAAATTCTGGGTTGTTCTCTAATAGAAATAAATCCTGCTGAAAAAAGTTCGTACCATTTATTGTCTTATCAGGGTTTTGAAAATCAGAAAAGTGTAAAAAGTATATCTTCTTATAATCCTGCTCCTGACTATTTTCTTCAATCTGCCATGACGTTTCTGAAGAGAATGGACTTAATATCATCCCGGCTAATGAATTAGGATTAAACATTTCCTTGTAATTCAACCTCCATCTTGTGTTAGTCTTTAAATCAATGACCGGATATAATTGGTCGGTAGGTACCGTAACAACAACATAATTTCCATCATAAAGCGCCGGCTCAAATTCATTTTCATCCTGTATGCCATTATGATTTAAATCCCCTAAGTAAATATAATTCCCTTGCCCCTGCGTCACTTTTACAAATACTTTTTGGAGCTTTGCTGTTCTCTGCGTTGAAACCTGATAAAATAAATCACCAGAGACCGGATTCCATGGCATAAATCTGCTTTGAGAACGTACTAATATAGTCTGAGTATTTAAATAACCTAACTTTTTAAATGGGCTCTCGTAGCCTTTATTTAACATTGTTAAATTTAATGTCGTATTAACCTGCCTTATCCCACTGTAATTTAATTCGAATGACCCGCCTGTTGATCTCGATTGTTTCAACATTATTCCGTTTAATGGGAAATAATCTTCTCGTAAGGAATATTTTGATGTTAACTTAAACCCTCCAAAATCGACCAGCTCTAAAAATGGATCAATCTCGTAATACTTCAAACTTGAGGTCAATAGTGTATCAACTCCCGAAATCAGATCCTTTTTATCCTCTGCTAGAAAATCTACCCCCGGTTTTAATTTCCAGAATGAATAATACCCGCTGCCTTGCTGCCGCAGCCAATTAGTCTTCACAGCTGAATTATCAGTCGTAACATAATCAAAATTATAATTAACTTGATAATTCTTATTATTCGATAAAATCAATGTATTATCGAATCGTTTAGATGTAAAACTGCTTCCTCTTGTCAGTGACGAATATGAAGTGGTTAAATTCAATTCCGTTACCGGGATTAAATTCAAATTAAAATTTCTTAACTCTTCACTTTCCGGAGTTTGTGTATCTGTTATATTATAATCACGGTTAAATTCAACCGAATTGATTCTATCTAAAGATGTAAACCTATTCTGAATAAACCTATCCTGATATGAAAAACCAATTTGCCCTAAGCTTATTTTCCCTATATCAACTTTTCTCGGTTCCATCTTTAATAAAATATTTCTGGCATAACCGCCATCCTTACTGTCATCAATAGTTGAAAACCTGTTTTCATCCCAATAGCTCCCTGCTATCTCAAGCGATAAACTCAAACCTTTTATCGGTGAATAATTGACTGCAAGATCGCCAAGCTGCTTTAACTCCGGTAACGGTAATAAAACTACCGGCGCATAATCACCCTGATTAATCCCGGTAAATTGAAAATTCCCTATGCTTTGACGTATATAATCTCCCTGCCCGCTGCCGACAAAGCTGAATGTTATATTATATATTGCATTAATATTTCCCGGATTGTAAAAATAAAATGTATATGCCTTCCCATTGATCGTTGTATCTATTTTTTGATATATCCCTCTAATTACACCTTGGGAATCCGGAGGCGCAATAGTTACTCCGCTTTTTACTGCTTTAAATCTATTATTACCCGCAGAAGCTAATATTGCTTTGTCTGAGTCCGAAAGCGATATATTTATCGGAGCTGTCTGGTCATCCCCTTCCCGCAAATATTGAAAGTTAATTCCAAGCTTATCGCCGAATATCTTTGTCTCCGCTCCAGCTCCGAAAAACGTCCTTGAATATTGCTGATCGGTATACTGAAAATCAACTGTTATTCTGCTGGCAGAGGTAATAAGCCTGTTGGGAGTAAATGTAATTTGAGAGTTTGCGTAATCAATTGTATAATCGTTCCTTTCTCCCCGCTTTACTTCAATTCCATCTATATATACTTTCTCTGTCCCTGCTATTATTATAATATCCGGCTCATTGTTAGCACCATATAAATTATATGGGCCTTGAACCCCGTCCTGCCCATTAAACTGGTCTGTAGTAAATTTTCCTTTGGAATTTGCTATTGCTATGTAAGCCTTCTGGCCTTCATAATTAAATTCGCCTTCTAGTCCCTGCAGCTTCCTGTCAATAAAACCAAATTCACCGGTTCTTTCTTGAAGTTCGTAATCTCCGAATGTTCCTATCGCATTCGGATGTTTTACCTGGATAAAGACTTTATCCAATTCCTGAAGTGTTGCAGTATTTCCTTCCGGCTGTATTGGTGAATTCTCATCCGTCAATGCAGCTACCACATCAATATTTTTATAGATCTGCCCCGAAAGCTGTAATCGTAATCCGCTGTTTAATGTTAAATCTTTTGTTGTACCTACTGTAAATCCGCGCACAATTGTACCGCTCTTTTCTATGCCGCTCCCGAATATCGCTTCCGGTGACAATGGATTCGCTTCTGTCTTCATTACCCTAACTGTATCTCCAAGCTTCTCTTCAAATTTGTACACCATTTGCCTCTTTTCATATTCCTTTTTTATTGATAGCCTGACAGCCTGATAGGTTACTACTATAGTGTCAAAGATCGAGTAATGAAGTGAATCGGACAACCGGAATGAAGCAGTTGAATATGAGAACTGATAGTACTTTTTATCAAGTAATTTATGATTTAATTCTACTGTTTCAGTAAAAGGTATTATAGTAGGGTATGATAGAAGGTAATTATTCTCAAAATTAACTCTTAAAGTATCTGAAACTATTTTCGTATAATATCTTTGCTGGGCAGTTAATCCGTACTGCATGAAGAATATTATTGTAATCGAGAATAAGTAATGTCTTGCTTTCAAACGAAGAATTTATTTGTAATGCTCAAATCTATGTTTACTGCTCCCTTTTATCAAGTCCATTAAATAATTTCCATTTCAAAAAATTGTATTTCCCCCTTTTTTGTAAGTACACAGACTTTATTTCTTCCGCATTTATTAACATCTATTACGTCCAAAGTGAATCTTTCTACTCTATTCCAATTATTGCCCCCGTTCATTGTAAAAAACAGATTACCGCACTCTAGCCAATCTTCAGGTGATTCAGAAAAACTGCCTAATCCCCCTGCAATGGCAAAGCCAACTGAAGCATTCAAGAATGAAATTTCCCATACTGCCTTCGCTTGAGGGCTAAAATTCTGTTCTTCCCATGTATTTCCTCCATCATTGGATTTAAAAATTTGAGCTTCATCTTTCATTAAAGAGCTTGGCATAACATTATTACCTGCATATCCTATTAAATTAGAAATAAAATTAACCGTACTGCAAAATCTTGGCTGCTCAATCTTACTCCACCTTTTCCCTCCGTTTGTTGTTCGGTAAAGGCCTTTAATGTTGCTCAATGAAAATCCATTTGTTGAGTTGTCAAAGAAGAGAGAAACTACTCTTCCCATCGTATCTGTCTGTTGAATTGTCCAGTTTTTACCGCTGTCAGTTGTATGATAAATTTTCCCATCCGCACTCCCAGATACCCAGCCAATATTTTTATTACAAAAATATATGGCAGCAAATCTGCTGAAAGGAACATTTGATATTTTAACATGCCAGGTTTTTCCTCCGTCATTAGTCCCAATCAGATTATTTTCTCCAACAATCCATCCATTTTGATAATCTAAAAATTGTGCCGCCGCTAAATCATCTTCAATTCCGGATCTTTGTGCTTCCCAATTTATTCCGCCGTCATTTGTATAATATATAGTCCCTTTCTTTCCTATTCCCCATCCGGTTCTATCATCTACAAATTCAACAGAAACGAAATTTTGAATGGAAGGCAGCTTGACACTCCTGTATAATCTTAATCCGCGGTTTGGGCTCACCAAATCGTTATCACAAGAGAATTGAATAATCCCGCAGAAGCAGATAAGTGATATTAAAATTCTTCTAAAAGTAATCATTATTATCCTCAGCTTTTTACTAATCAATCACCTTATATCTTCTTTAATTTTTCATTTCTCATTTCTTCAATTAACTTATTCCCCTGATCCCATACTTTTATATTTATTCTGCCCAGTCGATGCAGTTCCATTGCACTATCAAAATTAAATTTCAATGCTATCGACCGGCAGTCTGCTATCCTGCACATAACCGGCGCATGCTCATGTATACTGCATCCGGTATCATCTAAATAAATACATTCTCCGTTTTCTTTATGCGCAATCATTAATTCACCGGCTAAATATGGATGCTTTTCTGTTAAATAATTTTTGGAATAATCTTCCGGTAGTATCCTAACCGCATCTCTTATACAGCAAAGTACGCAGCCGCTGCATTGCACCTTCACGTTATAAATCCTATTTGGCTTATTCATGTTTGTCTCCCCAGTATTAATTTTCAATTTCCGCTTTTAGAATACCCGTAGTTTTGGTATTTCCCCCATCTTTAAAGGATGAATTATACGCTCTTGATGTTGGAAAATTGGACTCCTTATCGTAGCTGTCCCATAAGAAATTTAATAAAAAGATTGGGTAGGTAAGGAGAATTTTTTTCACTCTCATTTTTAACTCCACATTTCTTGCAGTAAAATTTCAGAAAAATAGATTTAAAAATCAACCTATTTCGCCGATTCTTTTTTTCCAGTCCTAATTAACTTAAAAACAGATATAATGTAATTTATTGCGAACCTTATACCAGTCTAAATTACAGATTTAACCGGTTCTAGTTCAAAAATATATTAAACAAATTCTTTTAACTAATTTTATTGTACTTATTCTTCTCAATCTTTTGAATAATATTCATTTCAATTCCTTAGTCAAATATTACCATAACTTTTATAACAATCCCTACATACTACCAATATACTATATAAACGGCGTGTGAGTGGCCTGTAAATGGCATCCTAACGGCACCTTAACTCATTCTAAAAAATATTTTAAGCCGTCAGGATGCCATTTATATGGTTGGAGGATGATAGGTAGACTAATCTTATATTCTATTGTTCATTTAAATTAAGAATTGATCTTTATGAATTAACATGCAGGTCAGTATCGTTTTCGACGGGATTGAATAAGGAAAGACTTCAAAATATCTCAGAATAAAATGACCTGCCGGATTATTATTATTTCAAAGTTTATTTAGGGTAGAAGTTGTTTACTTGAATTAGATATTACCGGTAATAATCCAAAATTTACCGATTTGAAGTTTTATTATTTAGGAATGAATGGTAATTTCACAAATAAAAAATATATTTTATGAGCGAAATAGATATTATTGTTGAGCAGTTAAGAAAGGTATTCTCAGGAGCCAAAAGGAAATCTAAATCAGTCGAAGCTCTAAGCGGAATAGATTTTAACGTAAATAAAGGTGAGATCTTCGGCTTGCTTGGGCCTAATGGCGCCGGCAAAACTACTACATTAAGAATATTATGCACACTTATATCACCTACTAATGGAAATGTAAATATCCTAGGTTATGATATCCTTAAACATCAGAAAGATGTCAGGAAAAATATTGGATATGTAAGCCAAAAAGGCGGATTGGAGCTCCGCTCAACAGGAAGAGAAAATCTTATCCTTCAAGGGCGCCTATACGGAATGTCTAATGACGAAGCTGTTAAACGTGCTGGTAATCTGATAATTAAACTTGAGCTTCAATCATTTGCCGATAGGAAAGCAAAAACCTTCTCCGGAGGGCAACGGCGTCTCTTTGATCTTGCCGCAGGTATTATCCATACTCCTAAAATATTATTCCTCGATGAGCCAACTACCGGACTTGATCCTCAAAGCCGCAGCCATGTCTGGAACGAGGTATCTAAGCTTCATGATGAAGGAACAACTATAATTCTTACTACTCACTACCTTGAGGAAGCAGATGCTCTTTGCGATCGAGTAGCTATAATTAATCTAGGTAAAATAGTTGAGCTTGATAACCCTGCTGTACTAAAAAGAAAGATCATTTCAGGTGATATTATTACTTTGAATTTCGGAAACAAAGGTACTTTAGAATCAGCCAGGAAATTACTAACCGCTGAATCTTTTGTAAAAGAGGTTCAGGATGTTGATACTATACTTCATGTATTTGTCGATGAAGGTGATAGCACTCTTCCGTGTGTAATGGCACTGCTGAATAATAATAATCTTCATATTCAAACGGTAAGTTTATCAAGGCCGACTCTCGACGATGTATTCTTAAAGCTAACTGGAAGGAAATTAATTGATGACATTCAAGATAAAAAAGATTAACAATTTTTTATTTATAATAGAACTTCCAACTGTTTCATTGAAAATAGCTATGAATGTAATCCGAGATTAATATGAAAATATTAAAATGTTCTGCAGTACTGTTCAATATTTATAGCCCCAAATGAAAGCAATGATTTATAAAACTACCTTAAACCTGAAACCATAAATTTGTTGAATATAACATTGCAAAGTATATTTAGAATAAAGGTCAAATTATGAAAAAGTTTCTTATCGATACTTACATCATCTTAAAAGAAGAATTAAGAATTCTCATCCGCAACCCATTCTGGGTATTTATCGGATTATTTGAACCGGTTGTTTATCTGCTTCTATTTATGCCTTTCTTAAAAGGTGTTACCTCTGCACCAGGCTTTCCGGCAGAATCCACCTCCAGGTTTTTCGTCCCCGGCTTAATTATTATGACTGCTATGTTTAATTCATCCTATTCAGGCTTCGGCGTTCTTGATCTTCTAGATAACGGATTTATTGAAAGACTTCGTGTTACTCCGATAAATAGGCTTTCCCTCGTTCTTGGGTTTGTCCTTCAAAGTGTGCTGGTTCTTTTAGTACAGAGTATAATAATTTGCTTCATATCTTTATTCTTCGGCTACTCCCCTAGTCTAATAGGATTAGTATTACTGCTTCTCCTGCTTCTTCTTATTTCAGTAACTCTATCCTCAATATCTTATTCTATTGCTTTTTTGGTAAAGGATGGCGGGATGCTTGCCAGCGTAATTAACTTTTTTATTT
>Ga0208139_1000028_pt1 | contig 14147 bp, 15 predicted proteins | sample SF_Rice_5C_0N_10_FD_185613 | JGI IMG/M metagenome (GOLD analysis project Ga0208139, IMG submission 185613) | Rice paddy soil microbial communities from Twitchell Island, California, USA - SF_Rice_5C_0N_105 (SPAdes) (version 2) | ecosystem: Environmental > Terrestrial > Soil > Paddy field/soil ...
CAGGCACAATGTAGGATTCATGCAAATTGATTATTTTGCAGGAAAGAATTCCTTAGTTTTTTATCCTTCTAAAGGAAGCTATTATTTTTGCGAAGGGAAACTAGCCGATAATGAATTTCTATTAGTCAAGCCGATAACTTACGTTAATAATAGCGGGATTGCAGCTTTGGAACTTTCTGAGAGGTACAATCTTAACCTAGATGACTTTCTTGTTATTCACGATGACATCAATTTAGATGTTTCAACAATAAAAGTGAAGGTATCTGGAAGCGACGGCGGCCATAATGGTTTAAGTTCTTTGATTTATAATTTAGCATCAAATAAATTTCCCAGATTAAGAATAGGAATTGGTAAAGGATTTAAAAAAGGTGATATGGCTGAATATGTGCTGTCTGATTTTAGCAATAATGAATTTGAAATATTAAAAAAAATTTTTAATACCGGGAATTTCTTAATTGAAGAATTTATTAGCGGAGGAATAAAAAGGCTTTTGGATGCAAATAGCAAAATAAGTAAAGTTATAAAAATTGATAGTTCACTAAAGGAAAATACATCAATTAAACAGGGATGCGAATAAGGACAAAATCTTTAAAGAATATAGGAAATGGTTATTATCCATCACCTATAGAATTTAAATCCATTTGTAGAAATTTCCTTGTAAATACGAATCTAAATTTATAAATTAGTAATCGTTTTTAACTAAATACATATTAACCCCTGCTCTCATCAAAGATTGAGGGCCTAAATGTCCATAGGAGGTGACAGAAGCGAATGAAACACAATGTGTACGAAAGTGCGGTTATTATAAATGCTGCGCTTGATGATGAACAAATAGAACAGATTATTTCACGAATCAAAGAATCCATCGTAAATAACGGTGGAGAAATTAGAGAAGTGGAAAAATGGGGAAGAAAAAGGCTAGCTTATGTTGTTAAGAAAAGCAAAATAGGCTACTATGTTTTTTTCAGATTTAACTCCCCTTCAAACATCATTTCCAAGCTTGAACGGAATTATTCACTTGATGAACAGATACTTAGGTATTTAACCATTAAGCTTGACACTGATGCAGTCGAATATCTGGAGAAAAATAAAATAACTCCAATTATTGAGGAAACGGAAGTCTCATCTACTAAAGAGGATAGTTTACCTGTTGTTGATGAAATAGATGAGGGATTAGAAGAGAGTGGCAAATAGTCAATAATTTTAGATCAAGTATGGAGGAATAAAAATAATGGCCGAGCTGAAGATGCCCGAGGTTAACTACGTCATAGTAGCTGGGAATTTAACGAAGGATCCTGTCTTTAGACAGACAACAAATAGTACACCGGTAGTTAATTTTTCTATTGCTTCGAATAGGAAGTATAAAGATAGTTCTAATAATTGGCAGGAAGATGTTTGTTACGTGGGCATTGTGGCATGGAATAAGCTGGCCGAAAGCTGCAAGGAGAGGCTAAAAAAAGGATCCGCCGTTCTTGTAGATGGAGAGCTGCAAAGCAGAAGCTGGAAATCCGAAGAAGGTTTCAATAGAAGTATAGTAGAAATTAAAGCCCGAAGAATCCAGTTTCTGAATAAGAGGCTTAGACTAAACGAAAACGGCGATGGTATGGAAGGTCACATTGAGGAAGTTGATATTGTAGTAGATGAAGAAGGTATTGAAGGGATCGATTATACGGAAGATTCGTTTGATAAATTCTTATCGAGCGAGGAATCGGATTTATTAAAATAATTTGGTGAAGAAATGAAAAAAGAAATTAAAGTTAAAAAATTCTGCAGATTTACTCAGAATAAAACAAAATACATCGATTATAAGGATGTAAAGATGCTTCAAAAGTATGCAACAGAACAAGGTAAAATAATTCCCAAAAGGATTACTGGAACCAGTTCAAAATATCAAAGGGAGCTATCTATTGCAATTAAACGCGCAAGGCACATGGCTTTGCTGCCTTATGTTTCCGATACTGTAAGATAAAATATATAGGAGAAGAAATGAAAGTAATATTAAGGCAAAACCATGAATCGCTAGGTCAGGTTGGAGACGTAGTAGATGTAAAAGACGGATTTGCAAGAAATTTTTTAATTCCCAGAAAAATTGCATATGCAGCTTTAACGGGAAATATACAAGCTCTTGAAGAAGAGAAAAAGACTCTTGAAAAAAAGCTCATGCAGGAAATACACGCATCTGAAAATCTTTCTACCGAACTTGAAAAAGTCTCTGTTTCTATCCCTGTGCAAGTTGGTGAGGAAGATAAAATTTTCGGTTCAGTTACTACTCAGATGATTGCCGATGCACTCAAGGAAAAAGGATTTGAAATAGACAAAAGGAAAATTGATATTGAAGAGCCAATTAAAGCGTTGGGTATTTATGGGATTAGTATAAAGCTTCACCCTAGCGTTACTGCGAAAATTAAAGTTTGGGTTGTTAGGGAATAGTTTGTTAAAACTAAATGAAATAAACTAAAAAGGAAAGCAACTGCTTTCCTTTTTTAGTATAAAGAATAATTCTTCTATATTATCTGGCACTAATCTTGTTTTCTCTTACCAGCTTTGCAATTACTGATGTGCCATTCTTAGATATTGTTTTTATAGCATTCGCTGACAATTTAACAGTTACAAATCTATTTAATTCCTGAACCCAGATTCTCTTCTTCTGAAGGTTAGGTAAAAATCTTCTTTTTCTTCTGTTATGGGCATGTGAAACATGATTGCCACTAACAGGTCCAATCCCGGTTACCTGACATCTCCTGGACATTTAAATCTCCTTGAATTCGTTCCTATATTAAATTTGAATATCAAATATAAGAAATTTTATCTTAATAAATAACCCAATTTTAAATAATTAAGATTGGAAATATTAAGCCGGATTGTGATAAAGGGTAATTAACATTTATTGCTATTGACAATTAATATTTCTAAATTAAATTTAAAACCGGATTTAGGTACATCATTTATAAGGTGCCTGCTATATTTTAGCTAACCCATTCAAAAAGATTTTCAAACATGAAAGGAGTCTCGTATGGAATACTATGAACTACACCCTGAGAATCCACAGTTACGATATATTAATAAAGCCGTTGAAGTATTAAAGAGAGGTGGGGTGATAATTTATCCGACAGATACAATTTATGGGATCGGATGCGATATATTTAACCATGAAGCTTTAGAAAAAATCATTACAATTAAAAACGACAGCAGTTCAAAACTTTTTAGTTTTGTATGCTCTGATTTGAAAGATATTGCCAAGTATGCTAAAGTCTCTGATTATGCTTATAGAACAATGAAATATCTTCTTCCCGGACCTTATACCTTTATTCTTCCAGCAGCGAAACTAGTACCGAAAAAATTATGGAGCAACAGAAAGACAGTCGGTATAAGAGTACCAAATCATTCAGTAACATTAAAGTTGGTTCAGGAATTAGGCAATCCTATAATAAGTACAAGCGCTACAAACAGAAAAGGGCAAATATTAATCGACCCCAAAGAAATAAAAAATATTTTTAATCCATTAGTTGATTTAATGCTTTCCTCGGGGCATCTTGCAGGTGATCCATCCAGTGTAATAGATTTAAGTATGGATGAACCTGAAGTTTTAAGAGTCGGGGCTGGCGATGTAAGTTTATTTGTTTGAAGCATTATTTCTTTCTATGTAAATACGCTACCGAAGCCTGCTGAGTAGGTGTAAGTATGACCTCGCTTATGTTCACATGAGAAGGTCTTGTTATACAGAATAATACAGTTGAAGCAATATCATCTGCTGAAAGAGGCATAATTCCCTCATATACCTTTTTTGCTCTTTCCGCATCGCCGGAGAACCGTACATAACTGAATTCAGTCAGTACCATTCCGGGATCGACGGAGGTTACTCGTATATTTTTATCAACCGTATCTACTCTAATAGCTTGAGTAAGAGCATTCACTGCAAACTTAGTAGCACAGTAAACATTGCCGTTGGGATAGACTTCATGTCCAGCTGTAGAGCCAATGTTGACAATATGACCTTCAAGTCTTTCGACCATTTTTGGAAGAATTTGTCTTGTTACGTATAACAGTCCTTTAATATTTGTGTCAATCATTTCTTCCCAATCGGCAATTTTTCCCTCATATAGTTTATCGAAACCCCGGGCTAATCCTGCATTGTTTACGAGAATATCTATTTTCTGCCATTTATCTGAAAGGGAGGCAATTGATTTTTTGACTTCATCTAAATTTCGTACATCGAGTTTTAATATATGAACGTTAACTTTATATTGTTTATTTAATGATTCTGAAAATTTCCGTAATTGTTCATTTCTGCGTGCAGATAATATTAAAGAAGCTCCTTCCTTAGCGAATTCTTTAGCACAAGCTTTCCCGATACCTGAAGAGGCCCCAGTGATAAATACAATTTTATTTTTTAACAGCTGCATTAATATATCCTTAAATTGGTGGTTATTTTATTTCTTATTGGTTACCGGAATGGCTTTCCTAATCCGTTTTGTCAGCACATTTGTATAAGCAAGAAGTAAAATTAAAACAAAGAACATGAAAATAAGTTTTTGATTGTATGATATGCTATCGTCATTTAAAAACCGCGTCCAATCGGTCGCAAAAGAAATGGGCATGATTACTGAAATAATCCCCATAAAGGCTGCAAATATAATATAGCCGATATTGATTAATTGAAAAACAATTAATGATCCCCGAACATGATCGTTCGATGTTTTATTTAACCATATAAAAGATAATTCAATGAAAAAGACACATGCTGCAAAAGGTGTTACGGTTACTGATGCAATAGAAAAAAAACTGTTCATGTTCCCCACAGGTAATATTACATCTAACTTTAATCCATGAAAAATTACGCTTACATTACCATTAATTATGATATGGGCCGCAATAATTTTTAAAGATTCGGATAGGTACAAAACAGAAATAATACCGCATATAAGTCCTATAATAACTGCAAGAGATTTATTAGTCACTTAAATTTCCCGTTAATTACAGCACCGCAATTGTAACAATTACCTTCTTTTAATTTATTTGATAGCACCGAATGCCAATTTCGTTTTATTAATGGAGTTTTACAATTATAGCAATATGTTGTTTGACCGTCTTTACTATGTACATTCCCAACATAGCAATACTTTATGCCCATTGAAACTGCAATATCCCTTGAACGTTCGAGTGTCGAAGCCGGAGTCTTTTCTTTATTAGTCATCTTAAAATCCGGATGGAACGCGGTAAAATGAAGAGGAATTGAATCACTGAGATTCTTTAATATCCAATCACATTCTTGCTTAACTTCTTCCGGTGAATCATTTTCGTCAGGAATTTGAAGAGTAGTAATCTCAAACCAAACGTCTGTTTCATTCTTCAGCCAAATCAGTGTATCAAGGACATGCTCTAGATGAGAGAAAGTTAATTTGAAATAAAATCTTTCAGTAAAAGCTTTAAGGTCGATATTTGCCGCATCAATATACTTGTATATATCTTTTCGAGCGTTTTTGTCAATATAACCTGCAGTGACCATTACAGTTTTAATCCCTTCTTCACGAGCAATCTTAGAGATGTCCATAACATATTCACCAAAGATTGTAGGATCATTGTATGTAAATGCAATAGACGGAACGTTGTAATGTTTCGCTAGTTTAACAACATCTTCCGGCTGGACATCAAGTGAATTTAGTTCATCAAGCTTCGCTTTACTAATCGACCAATTCTGGCAAAATCTGCAACCAAGATTGCATCCTGCGGTTCCAAAACTTAATATATCAGTGCCGGGATAAAAATGATTCAATGGTTTTTTCTCGATAGGATCAATAGCAAAACCGGTTGGATGTCCGTAACCGGTTGTATAAAGCTTACTGCCGTGGTTTTGTCGTATATAGCAGAAACCTGGCTGACCTTCTCCAATTAAGCAGTATCTAGGACAGAGATTGCAGAGTATTTTTCCTTTCTCAGCAGGTTCCCACCAGTTTGCAGGTTTTAACTTATCCGTATCCATAGTAATCTTTTAGAAATAGAAATTCCATCATATAAATGCAAAAAATCTTAATTAATTAATCAAATTATTATAAATATTTGATTCTGTTCTTACAAATAAATTATACTGAGATAACCTTAAATCGTTTCAAATCTCAGCCAGTTTACACGGCTCTTTTCGGAATATGGAGCTCCAGTCGTAAAAATAACAATATCGCCTTCGATTACAAGTCCCATATCAAGAATTAATTTCTTTGCCTTATCTATTGCAATATGTTCTTTGTCAATTTCATTCAGAAAAAGAGAAACAACACCCCAGCGCAGACTAAGGTCATTCATTGTGTCTAAACTATTTGATATCGCAATGATCTTTGCTTTTGGCCTATACTTTGCCAGATTTTTTGCGGCTCTACCTTTTAATGTAAAAACTACAATTGCAGCGGCATTAACCTGACGGCTAATAGCTACTAGAGCCCTGCCGGTCGAGTCAAAAAGGTTCTCTTCAATTCTAGAAGGAACGATTAAGTCTTCATCTTTTAACGGGACTAAATATGGTCCGGTTTTGTTTATAATATCATTCATAATTTTAACAGACTGAACAGGAAATTTACCGATGGATGTTTCAGCGCTTAGCATAACAACATCACTCCCATCGAGAACAGCATTTGCAACATCTGAAGCCTCTGCACGTGTAGGAATTGGATTATGGACCATCGATTCAAGCATTTGAGTTGCGGTTATAACAAGTTTACCAACTGCGTTGCATTTTTTAATTATCAATTTTTGAATTATAGGAACTTCTTGGGGAAGCATCTCAACCCCAAGGTCTCCGCGGGCTACCATAATTCCGTCCGCAACTTCTAGAATTTCATCAAATTTATCTACAGCTTCTTTCTTCTCTATTTTAGCTATAATCTGCTTATTAATATTTTTTTCATTAAGCCATTGGCGAAGATGGAGAATATCTTTTGCTGATCTTACAAATGATAAAGCAATATAATCAATCCTTCTTTGGATTGCGAATTCAATATCGCGAAAATCCTTTTCAGTTACAGCAGGCGTTGAAAGATTCATGCCCGGCAGGTTCATTCCTTTTTTAGGTTTTAAAATGCCTCCGTTTTCGATAACACAAACAACTGAATCTTCCTTTTTATCTATAATCCTTAGTTTAATTAAGCCATCGTCTATTAATATAGCTTCATTGATCTTTGAATCATTAGGAAGCGGTTTATATGAAGTTGAGATTAAATCTTTAGTGCCTAAAACACCCTTAGTTGTTATCTCAAGTTTATTACCGCTAAATATTTCTATTTCAGGCTCAGTTAAATCACCAATTCGAATTTTAGGGCCTTGCAAATCCATCAGTACAGCTAACGGTATCTTTGTATCTATACATGCTGAATTTATCTCATCAAATATCTTTGCGAAAGAGGAATAATCGCTATGTGAAAAATTGAGTCGTACTCCATCCATACCAGCATATATTAAATTTTTAATCATCTCTGCAGTGTCCGTAGCTGGTCCTAAAGTACAGAGAATCTTTGTTTTTGCAAATGTATCGTTTAAAATAATCTTTTAACTCCTTTTCTTCTTCTTTACAACAGGTTGATTTTCATTACTAGTCTTCCCAAATTTTGATTTCGCATAAAGTTCCTTAATCTTCTTTTCAACGAGATCGAAAACGCTATTCTCTTCATAAACGCCTTTTTCATTACGCTTACTTGATTTAACGCCGGTTAATATTTCTATGCCATCTTCAACCTTTTTAATAGGGTAAATATGGAAATCGCCTTTTTCAACTGATTCAATTATGTCTTCACGAAGCATCAATTCTTGAATATTTTGAACCGGAATAATAACCCCCTGTTTTTTATTTAGCCCGTGTTCTTTACATACATCGAAGAATCCTTCAATTTTTTCGTTCACACCTCCTATTGGCTGTACATCGCCTTTTTGGTTAAGTGAGCCGGTCACAGCGATAGATTGCTTTATCGGTAATCCAGAGAGTGTGGAAAGCAGAGCAAATATTTCAGCACACGAAGCACTATCGCCGTCTACTGTCCCATATGATTGTTCGAAAACTAAATTTGCGTTGAAAGATAAAGGTAAGTTCTGCCCAAAAGTTTCTCTAAAGTAACCTGAAATAATCAGCACGCCTTTATTATAATGTCTTCCGCTCATACCAGCTTCGCGCTCAACATTTATTATACTGCCGCTGCCGAGCGAAACTGTAGCGGTTATTCTAGTAGGGCTTCCAAATGAATAGAAGTCTGCATCGAAGACAGCTAGGCCATTTATCTGTCCGATCCTTTCTCCGTCTACATCTATTAAGATCATTTTTTCGGATATCATATTATTTACTTTAGATTCAAGCAGGCCATGACGTTCTTTTGCTGCGTCATATGCTTTTTTAACATGAGCTGCATTTACAATATTAAATCCGTCATCGATTGCCCAAAAGTTTGCCTCACGAGCTATGTCTGCAATTTGAGAGAATCTTGCAGTCAATTTATTCTTATTACCTGCGAATTTAGCCCCAATCTCAATTAAGTAAGCAAGTGCGTTCTTATCGAATTCCAATAACTTCTCTTCTTTGATCAATTTTTTTATGACTCTGGCATATTGGAGAAGTATCTCGTCGCTTCTTTTTATTTCATAATCGAAGTCAGCCTTTACTTTAAAGATCTTTTTGAAGTCATCTTCATACGTAGCTAACATTGAATAGATATAATCATTGCCTATAAGAATTACTTTTGTGTCAATATCTATTGACTCAGGCTTAAGAGTTGAAGGGGACAGCTGAAAATAGGAATGAGAGTCCTGTATCTCAAGCTTTCGATAAGTAAGAATTCTTTTTAGTATTTTCCAAACGCCTGGTTCTTCATAAGTGTGTTTAAAGTTAAGAACTAAGTATCCTCCGTTTGCTCTAAGCAATGAACCAGCTTTAATTTTAGTGAAATCACTATACCAACCGCCTCTGCTGTCATAAATCTTTTCTATAGTACCAAAAAGATTTATGTAGGTCGGTGAGGTTTCAATAATAACAGGACAGCTTTTTGTTTCACTATTATCCAGAATGATATTAACTTCATATTCCTTAAAATAATCAATTTGAAAACCTTCCGGAGATATATCTCCATCAGGCTTCATTCCTTTGAATATCTGAAGATTGGAAAGAATACTTTCTTCAATTTGATCAATATAGTCAAGAACTTTTTGTTCATTATACTTTTCACGTAAGTTTTCTATAGCGCCTTTTACTATTACAGACGCCGTTTCTCTTTCGAGTTTCATTAGCTTATCTTGAAATTCTTCGCTAAGCTTTAGCCCTTTTCTGAAAAGAATCTGGAGGTCTTGCTGATTTTCATTATACTTTTTCAAGATGTCTTTGGCGTTATCTTCAGTCAGCTTTCCTTGCTTAACAAATTCATCAAGCTGATAAATCGGCACAGGCTTCTGTTCAATAATCGGGAATATATCAGGGCGGGCATTTTCACCAACTTCACTTGCCCAAGGGAAAAGTTCTCTTGTTTTAACTTCTCTTCGAAGCTTGTCATTAGAGATTGTTCTTTTTCGTTATAATGAGATATTATTTTTTTCTTCCTGCTTACATATACTTCTGTTTCGAGTGATTGGGGAATTCTCTTCTTTAGAAACTCAATTGTTGAAGAAAGATCCTGACTGAAATATTTAGCTTTGCCGACTTTGAAAGTTAATAAGGCAGGTCTGTCCGGGTCCTTAAAATTGTTAACATAAGTATAATCAAAGAGAGGCGGACAATGAGAACTGATAGTCTCGAGCATTTTTTTTACAGTTGTAGCTTTACCGGTTCCCGAAAGGCCCGCGATAAATACATTATATCCCGGGCTTCGTAAATCTACGCCTAGTTTTAATGCTTTAAGTGCTCTTTCTTGACCTATGATGCCTTCAATAGGCTTCAAATCTACTGTTGAGTCAAACTCGAATATGTCAGGATTGCAGTGCCATCTTAAGTCTTCAGGCTTTAATTCCTTTGGTTTGGATGCTTTCAGATTTGCCATTTCTCACCCGTTATTTTTATTATTTTAGAGAGTCGTTTAATCAGTTAATAAAAATCTTTATTAAAATTCGTAAATAAAATCTAACCATTATTAAGATGAATTTCAAAATAATCTGAACTATATAAATAAGAACAGCTTATTTGATTTAATAATTTCTATCAAAATATACCTATACACCTGCCGCCTTTATAAGTTGCAATATATATGTGCTATTTTTAAGTTGAATAAGGTTTATTTAAAAATTCTATTAGTTTTTCATTTGTGCAGTCCTTAAACCTAATAAAACAATTAAGTATGTTATGTTTACATATTTTAAAAGCTAAATAAAAAGTTTCATTGAGAAATAAGAAAGTAAATTATTTGGTATTTCCAATTGTTAAAAAGAAATTATAACATTAAGATATTGTGAATACTTAGACACAAAAAAGTTATTTAATTTTAGAATTCATTTTTGATTTGATTATTTTTGTTATTGATTTTAACAAAAAAGAATGCTGATATTATGGAAATTGAAAAAGCCAGAGAAAGTTTCCCTTATTTAAAACATGGCAAGATTTATTTTAACCATGCTTCTACAGGGCCTTTGTGTACCCATGTTCTTGATAATATTCATAAAGTGCTTTATGAAAAAAGTGAAACAAATATCGATGAATATCTCGGCTTACAATCAATAATTAAAGAGACAAGAAATGATCTTGCAGCTTTGATAAATACTAAGCCGGAAAGAATTGCTTTTGTAGATAACACCTCAAACGGGATAAATGTTTTAGCATCGGGCATAAAATTAAACAAAGGTGACCGGATAATTCTAAATGACCTAGAATTCCCGGCGAATGTTTATCCATTTCTAAATCTTCAAAGACAGGGAATAGGTATTGACTTTGTAAAATCCCGCGAAGGAAAAGTTACAGCCGAAGATGTAATCAACATGATTACTCCCAGGACGAAAATAATCTCCATAAGTCAGGTCCAATTTCTGACCGGCTACAGAGTAGACCTTGAGAAGATTGGAAAGGTATGCAAAGAAAGAGAGATATTATTTTCAGTAGATGCAATCCAGGGGCTTGGTGCAGTCAGGCTGGATGTTGAAAGAGATAATATTGATTTCATTTCTGCGGGCAGTCAGAAGTGGCTGCTTGGACTGCAGGGGCTCGGTTTTATTTATGTATCAGAGAAACTGCAGGAATTAATTCAACAGGACAATGTAGGCTGGCTTTCTGTTGAAGATGCATGGAATATGCTTCATTATAATCTTACATTAAAAAAGACGGCAGAGCGATATCAGGGCGGCACTCTTAATTCAATCGGCATCTATGCGCTTAATGCATCGCTGAAATTTTTCAAACAATTTGGGCTTAATCAGATTGAAGATAAAGTTCTTGCAAACTCGGTTTATTTAATTAAAAAGCTCGAAGCAATAGGAATAAAACCTGTATTAAGCGGATGCGATAAAAAAAATATTGCCGGGATAGTCAGCTTCTCATATAAAGATGCACAGAAAATGTTTGACACTCTTTCTAAGGAAAATATCCATTGCGCTGTGAGAGTGGGAATGATTAGATTATCGCCTCATTTTTATAATATAAACGAAGAGACTGATAAAATAGTTGACCTTCTAAAGAAGATTTTATAATATCAAATCTGAAGAAAACTATTTAAGTAATCCTTTTTGACTTCGAAGAGAGAAAGATTTACCGTCTATTGCTCTTGAGACGGCGAGTATTCCGTTCAAATGATCAACCTCGTGCTGTATCAATTCGGATAAGCTATCCTGCAAATCTAAAGATTGATATTTCCATTCAAGATCTCTAAAGGTAACATGACATTTTTTATGGCGTTTTACCTTAACGAGTATGTCGGGAAAACTCATGCAGTCATCCCAAATTTCAAACATATCAGCGCTCAAAATATCAAGGACCGGGTTTATTAGCACAACAGGTTTTTCAATATTCATAAAAACAACTCTTTTCATAAAACTGATTTGCGGAGCAGCTATTGCTCTGCCTGCATTATTCCTATTTCTGAAGTCCATGAGTGTATCGTGAAGGTCTTCAACTATATGCTTTACAGAATCTACCTCCTCTTCCTTTACAGGTGAACTGACTTCATAGAGCTTAGGGTTCCCTAATAGCAAAATTTCTTTTACTGCCATAGTATTACTTTGTATAAAATATTCAAAAATCAATGAAATTTAATTAATTATTCCTAAATTAAGTATGCTAAATTTAAATAAGAAAAGTTTTAATAATATTCTTGCCTAAGATCATCTAAAGGAAATATTACCAGAAAAGCCGGCGTATATATTATTTCACTAAATTGTTAAGGATCATTCAAATGAAAAGAACAAATAATAAAGTTTCTTTAGTTTTATTTTTATCTGTCATACTGTTAGCACTTTTTACGAACGTAAATGCTCAGCAGAATATAAAGAACATGCAGAATAAAAAACCTTCTAAGGAAAATGAAACGACGATAGGTTGGCATAAGGAAGTAAGGATTAGCCCGAAGGCATTTATTACACAGACTATAGGAATTACCGATGTTACGATTTCTTATAGCCGTCCGGGAGTAAAAGGTAGAAAGATCTGGGGCGGATTAGTCCCTTATGATAAAGTTTGGCGGGCAGGCGCAAATGAATGTACTAAAATTACTTTTGCAGGCAATGTATTAATTAATGGAAAAAAATTACCCGCCGGTTCTTATGGGTTCTTCGTAATACCAAGGGATAAAGATTGGACTATTATTTTTAATAAGGTTGCTGACCAATGGGGCGCTTTCACATATAATGAAGCTGAAGACGCATTAAGACTTAACGTTACTCCTCTGCAGAATCCCAATTACCATGAATGGCTGGATTATACTTTTGAAAATATGAAAGTGAATGCGCATGGTGTAAATACTGCAGTAGTCTGCTTGAATTGGGAAAAACTTAAGGTTCCATTTACAGTTGAAGCGGATGTAAAATAGGGGCTATATTCTATTAATTAGATACTGAATATCAATACCTTGAATTAAAACAAATATATAATCAAGTAATTGATATCCAGTATCCAAGTATCATAAATCTTTTTATTGACGGATTGCTTTTAGCAGCTCTTCTGTTTTTTCTTCCATCAATTTAATATCACCGCGGCTTTCAACGTTTAAGCGGATAGTGGGCTCAGTGTTCGAGATCCTTAAGTTGAAGCGCCAAGTATCGAACTCTACACTTAAGCCATCAAGGTGATCAATATTACCTTTAAAGTATTCTTTTTCAAGTTCGACAAGTTTTCCTGCAGGATCATTTATCTTTGAATTTATTTCGCCGCTGCAAGGATATGCTTGAATCATTTCTTCGACTAATTGAGAGAAAGGCTTATTCTCTTCAGAAATGAGCTGAAGAATTAAAAGGAATGGTATCATGCCGCTGTCGGAATATGAATTATCTCTGAAATAATGATGTGCAGACATTTCTCCTCCATAAACAGCATTCACTTCACGCATCTTCTGTTTAATAAATGCATGACCGCTTTTGGAAACTACCGGGATACCCCCGCTGTTTTTTACTACATCAAGTGTATTCCATGTTAATCTAGGGTCATGAACTATCTTCTCGCCCGGATGTTTTTTTAGAATTGATTTTGCAAGAAGCGCTACAATATAATATCCTTCTATAAAATTGCCTTTCTCATCAAAAAAGAAACAGCGGTCATAGTCGCCATCCCATGCAACACCGAGATCTGCATTATTAGAAACAACAGCGTCTATAGTAGCCTGGCGGTTTTCAGGAAGTAGTGGATTAGGTACCCCATTAGGGAAATTACAGTCAGGCTCAAAGAAGACTTTAATCATTTTGATTGGTAATAATTTCTCAAGCTGTTCGAGTGAAAGTCCGGCGCAGCCATTTCCTGCATTTGCAACCACTTTCAGCGGTTTAATTTTCTTAGCATCATAAAAATGACTTAAGTTTTTAATAAAATCATGCATTATGTCAATCGAGGTAACCTTCCCTTTATTTTTAGAAACTTCGGGAAGTTTACTATTTAATATCATTTGTTCTATTTCCTGCAGGCCTGAATCGTAACCAACCGGGACAGAATTTCTTCTTACAAACTTCATCCCGTTATATTCGGGAGGATTATGGCTGGCGGTTATCATAATCCCTCCGTC
>Ga0208139_1000029_pt1 | contig 14141 bp, 11 predicted proteins | sample SF_Rice_5C_0N_10_FD_185613 | JGI IMG/M metagenome (GOLD analysis project Ga0208139, IMG submission 185613) | Rice paddy soil microbial communities from Twitchell Island, California, USA - SF_Rice_5C_0N_105 (SPAdes) (version 2) | ecosystem: Environmental > Terrestrial > Soil > Paddy field/soil ...
TGAGCTCAGAATTAAATATTAAGAGTAAAAAGATATTCCTCGCTGGCCACCGTGGTATGGTCGGCTCTGCAATATTGAGAAAATTGGAGGAAAGCGGGTATAAAAATATACTCATGCGTACTTTTTCAGAATTAAACCTTATCAGGCAAAGTGAAGTCGAAAAATTCTTTCATGAAGAAAAACCCGAAATTCTAATTATTGCGGCGGCAAAAGTCGGGGGTATACTTGCAAACAATACTTACCGTGCTGAGTTCATTTATGATAATTTGATGATTGAATCGAATATCATTCATGCAGCGCATGAGAATGGAGTAGAGAAGCTGATCTTTTTAGGAAGCTCATGTATTTATCCAAAGCTCGCGCCTCAGCCACTCAAGGAAGAATACCTGCTTTCGGATTATCTGGAATTTACAAATGAACCGTATGCTATAGCTAAGATCGCCGGCATAAAGTTGTGTGAAAATTATTTCCGGCAATACGGAGACAATTTTTATTCGGCAATGCCTACTAATTTATATGGTTATAATGATAATTTTGACCTGGAAACTTCGCATGTACTGCCGGCGCTGCTTAGAAAATTTCACGAAGCCGTAAGCCGGAGATCAGAGGCCAGAGGTCAGGGGCCGGAAAACTATGTTAAGATTTGGGGGACTGGAAAGCCGATGAGAGAGTTTCTCTATGTAGATGATCTTGCTGAAGCGATTTTATTCTTATTGGAAAATATAAATGCAAATGATTTATACGATAAAGGCATTTCTCATATAAATATAGGCACAGGTGAGGATTTAAGTATTAATGAGTTAGCTGGCCTTATTTCTAAGATAGTTGGTTTTAGCGGTGATATAGTCTATGATTCATTAAAGCCTGACGGTACTCCCAGGAAGCTGATGGATGTTTCAAGGATACATGAATTAGGATGGTATCATAAGACTTCGCTTGAGGAAGGAATAAAGAAAACGTACGAGTGGTCTTTAAACAATTCAAAATTTGAAATTAAAAATTAAAACGAGGGACAAAGAAATGAATAAAGAGCTTGGAGATATATTGTTTAAATTTGCAGTTGATGTAATTGACTTTTTAATTGAAATAAATTATAGTATTGAAGTTTCAATAATAAAATAACAGCTTACAAAATCTTCAACCTCTACCGGGGCGGATTATGAGGAAGCTCAAGCATCATCATCAAAGCAGATTTTATATATAAAATGGATATTTCATTAAGAGAAATGCGTGAATCAAATTATTGGCTTAGAATATTAAAAGAGTTGCAAATTAGCAAGTTAGATACCGGAATTTATTTAGCCAGAGAGTCAGAGGAGCTGAAAAAAATATTAGGCTCAATTTGCAGTAAACTAGCTGGATAGAATTATTTAATTTCAATTTATAATTGTACTCGGAGTGTAAATGAAAAAGGCATTAATTACGGGAATAACAGGACAGGATGGGAGTTACCTGACTGAATTATTAATCGAAAAAGGTTACGAGGTGCATGGTATAATTAGACGAAGCAGCTCATTTAATACGGCCAGGATAGATCATCTATATGGAAACAGGGATGTATTAAATAAAAAGATGTTTCTGCACTATGGGGACCTTGTCGATACAAGCAACTTAAACCGTCTTCTTGAAAAGATTGAGCCGGATGAAATTTATAACCTTGCTGCACAAAGTCATGTAAAGGTCTCATTTGAAATTCCTGATTATACCGCCCAGGTAGATGCACTTGGAACGTTGCGATTTCTTGATGCAATAAGGGAAGTAGGGTTAAGGAAAGTCAAATTTTATCAAGCATCGACAAGCGAGCTCTTTGGAAAGGTTCAGGAAATACCTCAATCGGAAAAGACTCCTTTCTACCCCCGTTCCCCGTATGGAGTAGCTAAACTTTACGGCTACTGGATTATAGTGAACTACCGGGAAGCTTATAATATATTTGCATGTAACGGTATATTATTCAATCATGAATCGCCTAGAAGAGGTGAAACTTTTGTAACAAGAAAAATAACACGTGCTGCCGCAAGAATAGCAGCGGGCCTGCAGAAAAATCTTTTACTCGGCAACCTTGATGCGAAAAGAGACTGGGGCTTTGCACCTGAATATTGTGAAGGTATGCAGAGGATATTGCAGCACGACAAAGCAGAAGACTTTGTACTTGCGACAGGTGAAACTCATACGGTAAGAGAGTTCACTGAAAAAACATTTGCTGAGCTCGGGATTGAGTTAGAATGGAAAGGGAAAAATGAAAACGAAAATGGAATTATAAAGCATATTGATCTTGATAAAGCAAAGTCACTTATTGATCATTCAGCTAATTCCAAGAATTACCATTTTGATTTCACAAGTGAGTTAAAAAAAGGAACTGAGATCATAGGAGTTGATCCGAATTATTACAGGCCAACTGAAGTTGATCTTCTTATAGGCGATCCTTCTAAAGCTGAAAAAGAATTAGGCTGGAAAGCCAAAACTAAATTTGAAGATCTGATTAAGCTTATGATCAAATCTGATATGGATAAAGTATTACGACGGGGATATTAAGGAATGACGAAGGACGAATGATGAATGATGAATTTCGAATGTCGTTTAAGGAAGTTTAGGAATAATGAGTCCTGAGAATTATGAATGACGGTCTTGGATTTTTGAATGAAGAATGACAATCGATGACAGGGTACAAATAAGAAATTATTAAGATGAATGCGAAGATGAACAAAAAGTTCACTCCGCATTTTTTTTGTTAATTAAAATAAAGTTAAATTAGAATATCTCTAAATAAATAATTGGAGAGCTAATGCAGACCGTCATTAAAGCAGTTATAATTTTATTTTTAATATCAAGTCTAAGTATTTCACAAGTAGATAACCGAAAATATAATGCATATTCCGGTACTTTGATATTTACCGTCGACGGCGGAACAACAATAGGATTGACTGATTATTCTAAAATTAAACCGGACTATCTGGGTAAAGTTTCGCTTGAATATTTTTTACCGGCTTACTCTAAAAGCTCTTTTGGAATAAGAATTTTCGGTGCAGGCGGTTATATCGCGGGGCAGGATAATACTTTAGTTCCGACTGAGTTCAGAACTAGACTGTCCATGATTGGCGGAGGAGTAGTTTATTCAATTGAAGCCAGTGGTGCTGTTTTTCCATATTTCTTTGCCGGAGCTTCGTATTTATGGTTTGACCCAATGGGGCCGGGAGGAATAAAGTTAGATTACAAAATACCGAAAAAGACAGAAGTTAATTATAACGGAGAGCTTGGCTTTAGGTTTTTATTAACAAATAACTTTAGCGTTAATTTAAGCGGAGGAGCCCAATTAAGTCCAAATGATTATCTGGATGCAACTATACGCGGTACGAACAATGATATGTTTTATTATGCATCATTAGGGTTCTCATTTTCATTCTTTTCTGATTATGATTCAGACGGAGATGGAGTTCCTGATTCAAAAGATATTTGCCCTGATACGCCTAAAGGATTAGCGGTAGATGAATTCGGCTGCCCCATAGATTCCGATCATGACGGGGTGCCTGATTATCTTGATAAGTGCCCTAACACTCCCAAAGGTGTCCCAGTTGATAAAAATGGATGCCCGTTAGACTCAGACGGAGACGGAGTTCCTGATTACATGGATGTTTGTCCTGATACTCCCAAAGGTGTTAAGGTTGATGATCTTGGATGCCCGCTCGATTCGGATGGGGATGGAGTTCCAGACTACAAAGATAAATGTCCTGATACTCCAACAGGTGTTCAAGTTGATTCCGAAGGCTGCCCCATAGATTCCGATCATGACGGGGTGCCTGATTATCTTGATAAGTGCCCTGCTACGCCTGCCGGAGTGAAAGTAGATTCTACCGGATGTCCTGTGAAGGAGGTAATAAAAGAAAAAGCCCGCGAAGTGCCTGAAGAATCAAATAAAATTACTTTAAGTTCAGGTGCAACTTTTGCATTTGGAAAAAGTGCACTTCTTCCCTCTGCATTTAATGATTTGGATAAGATCATAAAGACAATGAAAGAGGTTCCCGAATCACGCTGGCTAATTGCTGGATATACAGACAATATCGGTTCGGATAATATCAATAAAAAAGTTTCCTTAGCAAGGGCAAAAGCAGTTGAAGAATATTTAGTTGCTAATGGGATTAACATTTACCGTCTGAAAATTGCCGGCTATGGAAAAGCAAATCCGGTTGCCAGTAATGCTACAGAAGAAGGAAGAGCTATTAACAGGCGAGTAGAGATCACCCGAATTAGATAGGGTTATTGTAATTCCCATAGGTATTTATTTAAATAATTAAATGAGGCTGATATGTTTGACGAAAAATATAAATTCACTTGTACCGAAAGGTTCCTTAAGTATGTAAAATACGATACTCAATCAGATGAAGATTCCACAAGCTTTCCAAGCACTGAAAAGCAGAAAATTTTATCGAAAGACCTTGCTTATGAATTGAAAAACATGGGCCTTGAAGATGCGCATATGGATGAATGGGGATATGTAATGGCAACTCTTCAATCAAATACTAATAAAAATGTTCCTGTGGTAGCTTTTATAGCACACGTAGACACTTCTCCCGCAGTTACCGGTGCAAATGTTAATCCAGTTGTTCTTAAGAATTATCAGGGTGGGGATATTGTACTGCCAAAAGATTCAAGCCAAGTAATTAAAGTTACCGAAAATCCGGACCTAAATAATATGATCGGTTTCGATATAATTACGACCGATGGTACTACTCTTTTAGGAGCAGATAATAAATCAGGCGTAGCTGAGATTATGGATACGGTAAATTATTTATTATCTCACCCTGAAATAAAACATGGAACAGTAAAAGTCTGCTTTACACCTGATGAAGAGACTGGCAGAGGAACGGAAAAAATAGATTTGAAAAAGCTGGGGGCCCAATTTGCATATACAGTAGACGGATCAAGCCGCGGAGAGATTGAGACTGAGACCTTCAGTGCAGATATGGTCGTCATAAAACTTCATGGTAAGAATATTCATCCCGGATATGCAAAAGGCAAAATGATCAATTCTATTAAAATAGCATCAGCATTTATTGAAAGTCTGCCGAAGAATAAGCTTTCTCCCGAAACAACAGACGGAAGAGACGGTTATGTACATTGCACTGGCTTTAACGGAGTCGAAGAATTAACTACTTTAAAATTTATTATAAGAGATTTTGATGCATCTAAATTAAAAGAATATGAATCGCTCCTTAAAAACCTTGCTGAATCAGCAGTGATAAAATTTCCCGGCTCACGGATGGAATTCGAGGTCATAGAACAATACCGTAATATGAAGGAGATACTTGATAAATTCCCTTTTGTAGCTGGCAATACTGTTGAGGCTATGAAGCGTTTAAACATAAAACCTATATTCAGTCCCATTCGCGGCGGTACTGACGGATCGAGGCTTTCATTCATGGGATTACCTACTCCCAATATTTTTGCAGGCGAACATAGCTTCCACTCAAAGCTTGAATGGGTAGCGAGGCAGGATATGGAACTGGTTGTAAGGTTGCTGGTAGAAGTTTGTATGGTATGGGAAGAAAAACAATAGAACGCGGATGACACGGATTACGCAGATTTTAATCAGTGTAAATCCGCCAAATCCCTGCGCTATTTAATTAATGATAAAATGATTAAACCAGAATTGATGTCGCCAGCCGGTGATTGGACAATGCTTTCAGCAGCTGTTAATGCTGGCGCGGATGCTGTTTACTTCGGCGTAGATAAATTAAATATGCGTGCTAAAGCCGCTAACTTTACAGTTGACGAGCTGCCTGAGATTGTCCGTTTCTGTAATGAAAAAAATGTAAAAACTTATCTCACTCTTAATACAATTGTTTTTGAAGAAGAACTGAATGAATTGGATCATATTGTTTATGCAGCTAAAGCAGCAGGCGTTGATAGGATTATATGCTGGGATTTAGCGGTTGTACAAATTTGTAGGAAATATGAGGTCCCTTTTTGCATTTCAACCCAAGGATCAGTTTCAAACTCATTCAGTGCGGATTTGTATAAGCAGTTTGGTGCTGTAAGAATTGTTTTGGCTCGTGAGTGTTCTCTTGAGGAAATAAAAAGGATTAGAGCAGCCACCGACCTTGAGATTGAAACGTTTATTCACGGAGCAATGTGTATTGCGGTAAGCGGGAGATGTTTCATGAGCCATCATATGTTCGGCCCAAGCGCCAATAGAGGTGAATGTATTCAGCCTTGCAGGCGAGAGTATGAGATCAAAGATGCGATTACAGGAAAACAAATAGTTATTGGTGAGGACTATATTTTATCAGCTAAAGATCTATGTACAATTGAATTCATTGACCAATTGATTGAAGCCGGTATTGACTCCTTTAAAATAGAAGGGAGAAAAAGAAGTCCGGAGTATACTGCTAAAGTCGTTTCAGTCTATCGGAGTGCAATCGATCTTTATTATGATAAGAAGTTGACTAATGAAATTAAAAGGGAATTTGTAAAGGCGCTTGAAGAAGTTTATAACCGCGGTTTCTCTTCCGGATTTTATTTCGGTAAACCAAGTTCGGAAGACTATACTGACATCTATGGCAGCAAAGCAACAACCCGAAAGGAATTTGTCGGCAATGTTATAAATTATTATAAGCGAGCCGGTGCGGCTTATGTTGCATTAGAGTCCGGAGATGTTTCAATAAATGATGAAGTTCTTATAGTTGGGCCCACAACCGGTGTCGTGAGTATAAAGATTCAAGAGATCCATATTGAAAATGAAAAGGTAAAATCAGCCGGAAAAGGAGACAAGATTACTTTTCCGTGTACTGAACTGGTGAGGCCAAACGATAGAGCCTACAAGATTGTCAATATAAGCTAAGATTTGAATTTTAACTGATAAAAAAAATTAAGAAATCATAAAAATTTCTTTGCATATTAATCTTAATACCTTTAATTTCAAGTATGCTTTAGATTTATTGGGCGACTACTATTTATCAACAAATAAATTTATAATGCAATAGTTCATTTATGTATTTTTAGCAGCCCTCGTCATTTTAAAAATTAAATGGAGGTCAGTTAATGAATTACCCTTCTATAAAAAACTATATTGAAGGAAAGTTCGAAGTAATCAATTACAATGAGTTAGATGTCCTATCCCCGTTAGATGGACATAAAATATCATCCGTCCCACTTTCAAACTATACTGCCATAGATAAGGCAGTATCATCAGCAAAAAAAGCTTTCTCCTCATGGTCAAATACTCCAATCAAAGAACGTGCACAAATATTTTACAGATATAAATATCTTCTTGATAAAAACATGGAGGAACTTTCCTTGCTTATTCAAGAAGAAAACGGAAAGACATATTCCGAGGCAAAAGCTGAAATAGAAAAAAGTATTGAAGTGACGGAGTTTGCTTGTTCAATTCCTCAAATTGCCGCGGGTGAAATATTGGAAGTAAGCAAAGGAGTTGAATGCAGAATAGACCGCCATCCTCTAGGTGTTGTTGCTTCAATCACTCCATTTAATTTTCCTAATATGGTTCCTAACTGGACAATTCCGAATGTTTTAGTGCTTGGTAATGTTATGATACTAAAACCCTCCGAACAAGTCCCTATTAGTGCAAACAGAATAGCTGAGTTGTTAAAAGAAGCCGGACTTCCTGACGGTGTTTTTAGTGTAGTTCATGGTGCAAGGGAAGTTGTAGAAGCAATATGTGATCATCCCGGGATTGCAGCAATTTCTTTTGTAGGCTCAACTAAAGTTGCTAAAATAGTTTATGCCAGAGGTACATCAAATCTAAAAAGAGTGTTAGCATTAGGCGGAGCTAAGAACCATTTAATTGTACTGCCCGACGCAAATGCTGATATGACTGCCTCGAATGTTGCTGCATCCATGACAGGGTGTGCAGGTCAAAGATGTATGGCTGCCTCTGCAATGATAGCTGTCGGCCAGGTTGATTATATTATCTCTAAACTTGTCGAAGAAGCAAAAAAGATAATACCCGGAAAAAATCTTGGAGCTGTTATTTCAAAACAAGCTAAAGAAAGAATTGAAAATTATATTTCGGAAGCTGAAAGTAGTGGGGCAATAGTCCTGCTTGACGGAAGAAATTGTGAGGTGAAAGGTAAAGAAGGTGGATACTATGTTGGCCCGACAATTCTTGATTGCGTTAAGCCCGAAATGAAAATTGCAAAGGAAGAAGTTTTCGGCCCGGTGCTATCTATAATGAGAACAGAAAATATAGATGAAGCTATTGAGATTCAAAATAGTTCACATTACGGAAATGCTGCATCAGTATTTACTCAAAGCGGAGGTATTGCACGCTATATAATGGAAAAGGCAAGCGCCGGAATGATTGGCGTAAATATCGGAGTGCCCGTTCCCCGTGAACCATTTTCATTCGGCGGATGGAATGAATCAAAGTTTGGCGCCGGTGATATAACCGGAAAAAGTTCTATTGAGTTCTGGACAAAGCTGAAAAAGACTACTATTAAATGGAATCCAGAATCAAGAACAAATTGGATGAGCTGATAAAAATCATTCACAATAATTAAAATAACATTCAAAGGGAAATGTAATGCCTAGATTAGTTCGTACCGGGTTAATTCAAACAAAGCTGGATGTTTCAACAGAACAGCCGATTGAGAAAATAAAATCTGCGATGCTGGAAAAGCATTTATCAATGATTGAAGATGCAGCAAAAAAAGATGTTCAGGTACTCTGTCTGCAGGAATTATTTTATGGCCCATATTTCTGTGCAGAACAAAAAACAAAATGGTATGCTATGGTGGAAAGGATACCAGATGGCCCAACTACAAATTTAATGATGGAAGTTGCGAAGAAACATCAAATGGTCCTAATTATTCCTGTTTATGAGGAAGAAATAACAGGGGTTTATTACAATACCGCAGCAGTTATTAATTATGACGGTACTTATATCGGAAAATATAGGAAGCATCATATTCCGCATTGCGATCCCGGATTCTGGGAAAAATTTTATTTCAAGCCGGGGAATTTAGGCTATCCTGTTTTCAAAACCCCTTATGCAAATATTGGGGTTTACATCTGTTATGACCGGCATTTCCCTGAGGGTGCAAGGATACTTGGCTTGAATGGCGCGGAGATTGTATTTAATCCTTCTGCAACTGTTGCCGGATTATCTGAATATCTATGGGAGTTGGAACAGCCAGCACATGCAGTTGCTAACGGTTACTTTGTTGGTGCTATAAATCGTGTAGGTAAAGAAGCACCATGGAATATCGGTGAGTTTTACGGAAAGAGTTATTTCTGTTCGCCGCGAGGCAAAATTATTGCACAGGCAAGTCGTGATAAAGATGAGCTTGTTATTTCTGATTTGAATCTTGATGAAATTCAGGAAGTACGAAACATCTGGCAATTTTATAGGGATCGTAGGCCGGAAACTTATGCACCGATTACGAGCATAAATATATAACTAATAGAAAAGCAATTAGTGCCGACCAATATTTACAAAATATTGGTCGGCTGCGTCTATTTTTATCAATACACAAATAATTGAATAGGCAAATAATGACTTCAGATGAAATAATAAAATATACAGTCGAAAATACTTACGGTACATGGCGATATCAAAAAGGCTGGAAGCCGCTTCAAATTACAGATGCCGAAGGCTGTTATTTTTATGACGCATCAGGGAAAAAGTACCTAGATTTTTCTTCCCAGTTAATGTGTGTTTCATTAGGGCATAAAAACCCTGCGGTCATTAAAGCAATAGAAGATCAAGCAAAAAAACTTCCATATGTAAGCCCGGGGTTTACAACAGATGTCAGGGCAGAATTAAGCAAGCTACTGCTTGAAGTACTTCCTGAAGGATTAGTAAAATTCTATTTTTCAACTTCTGGAACTGAGGCAAATGAAGCTGCAATTAAGATTGCTAGGATGTATACAGGAAAATATAAAATTATATCAAGATATAATTCATATCATGGTTCAACTGCAGCATCTATTGCGGCTACCGGCGATCCAAGAAGATGGTTAATCGAACCGTCCGGAAAGATTGACGGAGTAATATTTGCACCTGAATGCAATTGCTTCAGATGTCCGCTGGGGCATCATCATCCTGAATGCAATATTGCGTGCGTAAATTATATCGAACATATGATACGTAATGAATCTAATGTTGCCGCAGTTATTGTCGAGCCGGTGGTCGGTACAAATGGCATTTTGGTGCCGCCTGATGAGTATCTCCCCCGGTTAAGAAAAATTTGCGATGAGAACAATGTTCTACTAATAGCAGATGAAGTAATGAGCGGATGGGGGAGGACCGGGAAATGGTTCGCTGTGGACAATTGGAATGTAAAACCTGATATATTAACGACCGCGAAGGGCATTACCTCTGCATATGTCCCCCTTGGATTGACTGCTACTACAAGAAAGATAGCGGATTATTTTAACGACCATTATTTCGCACATGGTCATACATATGAGGCACACCCTTTAACTTTAGCGCCTGCAATCGCAGCTATAAATGAGATAAAAAGAAATAATCTTATTGCAAGATCATTAGAGCTCGGGACATATCTCGAAGAGAAATTATTTGAATTGAAATCTAGGCATATATCAATTGGTGATGTTCGGGGACTAGGTTTATTCAGGGCAATTGAATTAGTTAAAAATCAAAAAACAAAACTTCCCTTTAATATCAAAGAAGATAAAATAAACGGTGTGCCGCTTTTAGTTGATAAAATTGCAGGTGAATTAATGAAGAAAGGAATATACGTCTCCCCCTGGATAAGTCATTTCGTATTAGCTCCGCCGTTAATTATTACTAATGCGGAGATCGATACGGCAGTTAAAGCATTTGATGAAGTCCTACAGATTGCTGATGAACAAGTTGAAAATTAAAATATTTTGTGTGAATTATTGATTGAATATGAGAAGTTTCCTGCAATAATAAATTGCGAATTCAAAATATATATAATAATGCAAAAGAGAGAAAATTAAATATTAAATAATATTTCGGAAATAAGTATTATGAAAAACCTGGCTCCAAAGCTTTCATTTCAGGAATATGAAAATAATTTTACTGAACTTCACCCTCCGTTTAATAAGATAACGGCAAAGACAGAGGCCGAAAGATGTTTATATTGTTTTGATTCCCCTTGTACAAAAGCTTGCCCTACTCACATTGATATTCCGGGATTCATAAAGAAAGTTGCTACTGATAATTTACTTGGTTCGGCAAAAACAATTCTTGAATCAAACTGGGCAGCCTTAACATGTGCAAAGGCCTGTCCGGTAGAAGAGCTATGCGAAGGCGCGTGTGTTTATAATGAAAAAGGGGAGAAGCCGATTGAGATAGGCAGACTTCAAAGATATACAATGGATAATTATTTTAAAGATCCTTCCTTACAAATATTTACCTTCTCAGAAAAAAAGAATAAAACAATCGGAATAGTAGGATCAGGCCCGGCAGGCCTCGCATGTGGTGCCGAATTAACCTTACTTGGATATGATGTAACAATTTATGAATCTAATAAAACTCCGGGCGGATTAAATACATGGGGAATTGCTCCCTATAAATTAAGGCAGAAAGACAGCATGAAAGAAATCAAGCTGATAAAAAACTTAGGAGTAAAAATTAAGACAGAGATAAAAATCGGCGAAACATTCCCGATTGAGGATTTGGTGAAGAAGCATGATGCAATTTTTCTTGGTGTCGGCTTAGGTGAATCACCTGAGCTTGAAATTCCAGGTGAAAATCTAAAAGGTGTGTATAATGCAATTAACTTTATAGAAGAAGTTAAATCTGAGAAATGGAATACCATAAAAGTAGGAAAGAGCGTGGCAATAATCGGTGCAGGCAATACTTCAATTGATGCAGCAACAGAAGCAAAAAGATTAGGAGCAGAACAAGTGTATATAATTTATAGGAGAGACACCTCAAAGATGTCCGCCTATGAATTTGAATATCTACTGGCTAAAAAAGATGAGATAATATTTTTCTTCAATACATCACTTAAAAGGATTATTGGTAAGAAATTTGTCCAGGGAATTGAATGTATTAAAACCAAATCAAGTATTAAAAGTAAAAAGGATAGATCAAAATTAGCTGTTATCCCTAAGTCGGAATTTTTAATCCCAGTTGATATGGTCATTAAAGCAATCGGGCAAAAGCCATATAATATATTTTTAACATCAATTCCCGGATTAAAATTAAAGGACGGGAAAGTTGTAGTTAACAAAAAGAGTTACCAAACCGGTAATCCGAAGATCTTTGCAGGAGGCGACTGCATCAACGGCGGTAAGGAAGTGGTGAATGCAGCTTTTGACGGAAAGATGGCTGCACACGGAATAGATAATTATTTGTCGAATAATTTTCAATAAGGAGTTATAATGGTTGACTTGTCAACAAATTGTGGCGGAATAAAATCACCCAATCCTTTTTGGCTGGCGTCAGCGCCTCCTACTAATTCTGCATATCAAGTATGTAAATCTTTTGAACAAGGCTGGGGAGGTGCTGTATGGAAGACTATGGGAGAGCCGGTAATGAATGTTTGCAACCGTTACGGCGGATACGATTACAACGGACAAAAAGTGGTTGGATTGAACAATATTGAATTAATAAGTGACAGGCCAATAGAACTAAATTTAAAAGAGATTGGTGAGACAAAACGATTATTCCCGGATCGTGCTGTAGTTGTCTCGTTAATGGTTGAATCTAAGAGAGGGATATGGCATGATATAGTCAAAAGAACTATAGATACAGGTTGTGATGGAATTGAATTAAATTACGGCTGCCCGCACGGAATGAGTGAGAGAGGGATGGGTTCGGCTGTCGGACAGGTCCCTGAATACTGTAAAATGATTACCGAATGGGTGACTGAAGTTTCAACAATACCTGTAATTGTAAAGTTGACACCTAATGTTAACAATATTATTTATCCTGCGCGAGCAGCTAAAGCTGGTAATGCCTCAGTAATATCATTAATAAATACCATAAATAGTATCATCGGAGTTGATCTGGATACATTTGAAATTATGCCAAGTGTTGCAGGTAAAAGCGGCCATGGAGGGTATGCCGGCGCAGCGGTTAAGCCTATAGCGCTTCATCTTGTATCGCAAGTTGCTAGAGATAAGGAAGTAAATCTTCCAATCTCTGCGATCGGAGGAATATCAAACTGGAAAGATGCGGTCGAGTTTATGCTTCTAGGGGCATCAAGTGTCCAAGTATGCACTGCGGTTATGCATTACGGTTTTAGAATTATAAGTGATATGATTGAAGGCTTAACTAACTGGATGGAATCAAAAGGATTTGCGTCAATAGAAGAATTTCGCGGGAAGTCCTTACCTCAACTAGATGATTTCGGCAACTTCAATCTTCTCCATAAAACTGTTGCGAGAATTGACCAGAAAAAATGCATTCATTGTAATCTATGTTATATAGCCTGCGAAGATGGTGCACACCAATGCATCAATCTAATACCTATAAATGGACATAGTAAAACAATTGTTAGAGAAAGCGATTGTGTTGGATGTTCATTATGTTCCCTGGTCTGCCCTGTTAAAGATTGTATATCTATGGTAAGGGTAGATGATAAATCGGAAAGTATAACATGGAACGAGCTTATGGAAGAATACAAGAATGAAAATAATCCTTTAACATGGGAAAAACTCGGTGAGTTTCAGAAGAAGCATGGAATAGTAATTCATTAAGTTATATTTTATATAATTTTTAAGGAGATTATATGTCAACCTTAATTAAGAACGGGAGAATAATTACTGCAGAACAGGATTATGTAGCCGACATTTATATCGAAAGGAATTCTGTTACTACAATCGGTTCTTATCTTAGCATAACTGCAGATACAGTAATAGATGCAAGGGGTAAATATGTTATTCCTGGAGGTGTTGATGTACATACTCATCTTGATATGCCTTTCGGCGGCACTACTTCATGCGATGACTTTGAGACCGGAACAAAGGCTGCTGCATTCGGCGGAACAACCAGTATAGTTGATTTTGCTACTCAAAGCAAAGGAACTCCAATGAGAAATGCATTAGATACATGGTGGAAAAAAGCAGAAAGTAAAGCGACAATTGATTATAGTTTTCACATGATCGTTACAGATCTTCCCGAAGCCCATATTGAAGATATGAGTGATATGGTTCGTGAGGGAGTAACCAGCTTTAAATTATTTATG
>Ga0208139_1000030_pt1 | contig 13998 bp, 8 predicted proteins | sample SF_Rice_5C_0N_10_FD_185613 | JGI IMG/M metagenome (GOLD analysis project Ga0208139, IMG submission 185613) | Rice paddy soil microbial communities from Twitchell Island, California, USA - SF_Rice_5C_0N_105 (SPAdes) (version 2) | ecosystem: Environmental > Terrestrial > Soil > Paddy field/soil ...
ACTTCATATAGTCTCCCCTCATTCCCAAGTATGATATGCAAATAACTCTAAATTCATATGCTGCTTTGAACCGATTTAATTATATTTATAAACTAAATTTTCTGAATTATTCTATAAACGGAGATAATAAATGGCCGCTTTAACAAATAATATTGACCAGCTTTCTATAAATACAATTAGGTTCCTCGCTGTTGACGGAGTTCAAAAAGCTAACTCTGGACATCCTGGTATGCCCATGGCTTGCTCACCGATTGCTTATCTTTTATATACCAAAATCATGAAGCATAACCCTGCTAATCCTAAATGGCTTAACCGGGACCGCTTCGTTTTATCTGCAGGACACGGCAGTATGCTTTTGTACTCTGTTCTTCATCTTTGCGGCTATGATCTTCCGTTAGACCAACTTAAACAATTCCGACAGTTCGGCAGCATCACTCCCGGCCACCCCGAATTCGGATTAACTGCAGGAGTTGAAACTACTACAGGTCCTCTCGGCCAGGGCTTTGCTAACTCAGTCGGTATGGCAATAGCTCAAGAATTCCTGGCAAACAGATTCAATAAGGATGACATTAAGATCATCGACCATTATTTTTACGGCATCTGTAGCGATGGCGACTTAATGGAAGGCGTTTCACATGAAGCTGCTTCTCTTGCCGCTCACCTTAATCTCGGTAAAATAATCTTCTTCTATGATAATAATGGAATTACTATCGACGGACCCACTTCTCTCGCATTTACAGAAGATGTTGAAAAAAGATTTGAAGCTTACGGCTGGCATGTTCAGCATGTCGACGATGTAAATGATTTGATTGTACTTCAATCTGCATTGAAGAACGCTCAGCAGGAAACAACTAAGCCCTCAATAATAGTTACAAAAACACATATAGGCTACGGCAGCCCTCATAAACAAGACACTTCTGCAGTGCACGGCTCGCCTCTCGGAGAAGAGGAAGTAAAATTAACCAAGAAGAATTTAGGCTGGCCTGAAGATCCCGCCTTCTTGATTCCATCTGAAGTAAGCGAACACTTTAAGAGCGTCGGCTTCAAAGGAAAAGAAGAAGAGGATAAATGGAACAAGCTGTTCGAGGCTTATAAATCAAAATATCCCAAAGATGCAAATCTTCTTTTAGATGTTATGAACGGCAGCTTCGGCGATGAATGGAAATCAAAGCTTCCAGTATTCAAAGACGAAGGAAAAAAGATCGCTACTAGAGCCGCAAGCGGTAAAGTATTAAATGCTATTGCTGCATCTCTTCCGACATTGATCGGCGGCTCTGCTGACCTTGAGCCTTCAAATAATACTTACCTTAAAGACTATAAAAACTTTTCAGTAGAGAACCGGGATGGTAGAAACTTCCACTTCGGAATTCGCGAACATGCTATGGCAAGCATACTAAACGGTATGGCTTATTACGGCGGCGTCATTCCTTATGGCGGAACTTTCTTAGTGTTTTCCGATTACTTACGCCCCGCAATCCGCTTAGCATCTATTTCTAAACTAAGACCTATTTATGTATTCACGCATGACAGCATCGGACTTGGCGAAGACGGGCCCACTCATCAGCCTGTAGAGCATATATCGTCTCTTCGTGCAATTCCTAAAGCAATAGTAATCCGACCTGCAGATGCAAATGAAACATCGTATGCATGGCTTGCTGCAATTGAGCATCAAGGCGGCCCTGTTGCCTTAATCCTAACCCGACAGGGTTTGCCCATACTCGATCAGGAAAAATATCCCTCAGCGAAAAACCTTCTCAAAGGAGCTTATGTTTTAAGAGACAGCAAAGGAACACCCGAATTAATTCTTATTGCTACAGGCTCAGAGGTCGGAATAACTCTAAAAGCAGCAGATAAACTCGATGCCGAAGGAATTAAAGTGAGAGTAGTAAGCTTCCCAAGCTGGGAGCTGTTCGAGCAGCAGTCAGATGAATACAAAGAATCTGTCCTGCCTTCATCAGTCAAAGCAAGGTTAGCAGTTGAAGCGGGAGTAAGGCACGGCTGGGATAGATACGTAGGCAAACACGGCGATGTATTAAGTATTGAAAAGTTCGGCTCCTCCGCACCGGTAGAAGTAGTTATGGAGAAATACGATTACGCCCCTGATAATATTGCAGAAATAGCTAAGCGAGTACTTAAACAAGTCTAGTTGTAAACGAAATATCCAGTGCCTCGAAGGCACCGGATATTTCGTTTAACTATCTTATTTACACATTTTAATTATTTCACTTCACGGTAATTTATTCATAATGATGACATATATATTGGTACCTTGGTTACTCTCATGCATGATAGAATATCTGACGTTTTTATAGTCTTCTAATTTTAAAAGTCCTTGAAAGGGACAGGTCCCATAGCCAAGGGCAACGCCCTTGGTTAATAAATAAAGAAACCATATGAACCCTGTAAGGGTTCAATAATAATTTCTTCCGTGCTAATATTCTTAATTACTTCAAAACCACCATCTTCTTCGCCAAAACAAATTCTCCCGATCTTAACTGATAGAAATATACTCCGCTCGGTAGACTTGTTGCATCGAAGCTGATTGTATATTCCCCCGCAGGCTTGTAACCATTTACCAAAGTTTTTATTTCATTACCAAGTATATTATACACCTTTAAAGTTATAAAGCTTCTCTTTGTCAACCGGTATACAATCTTTGTCGCAGGATTAAAAGGATTAGGATAGTTCTGCTCCAAATTTAAATCTTCTATCGTATTTCCTGATCCGTCAACTTCACCGAAGTTTGGATTATAAACTGTCTTTGCCATCCAGATATCCTTCTTACCGTTCTCGTTATGAATCCAAAATATAGCCATATATAAAGTATCGGAAGGTTTATAAAACGCGATGTGAGGTGAATAATCATCCCCGCTTGCATTAGAAATATCCATGGTAGTATCTGTATGATAAATAATCGGCTTAAAAAATATTTCTTTGTTTCCGCTTAATGAATCCGAATCATAAACCATAAAATAGGGAGTGTAGCTGCTTGTTTGTTTAGCCAATATTGGATATGCATACCCATCAGGATTTTCACAATTATAAGATAGATTATTGGTCGTATCCCCAACACTCACTGCTTTCCAGACTCCGTTTTGAAATGTTTGATAACTTTCAATACCAGCTATACTAAAATGTGGGTTTATATTATTCCCCCTATGTGAAATTGTATCATAATACCACCATGAAGAGTTATTAAAGGAATGATAGCCGGTATAGTAAATTTGTTTTTCACCATCGTTGCCTTTTTCATATATGATTGAAAAATCATTCGGGCTGTCGAATCTACCTAAATCAAGATCTGAGCAGTTAACACTATCTAACATTTTAGGTTTTAAATACAATGAATCTAAATTCTGATATAAAATATTCCCGTTGTTTATCCATGCAGCATGACAGGAGCTGATCGAGGGAGATGTATTATCGCTAAGCGAATCCGTAACGCTTCTAATATTAGTTAACGTATCATTAACTAATTCCCTTGTCAAAATCTGCCAGTGATTATTAACTTTCATCTGCCATATTATTCTTAAATTATCAGCATTCCTGATAAAGGCAAGTTTTGGGTTAGCTATTTCATTACCGCTTGAATAGATCTGGATATTGTCTGATACTCCGGAAGAATTTTTCTTTACCTCTATTGCATAAAACGAATCCAATTGATTTACCCAGCATAAATAATTAAACGACGAACCGCCCCCTATAACATCAATATCATAGTTGTTTCCGGGCATCGTAATTAAGGGAGTCGTATCGAACGTTTGCGAATTGATTGAAGTAGCAATTACTAACGAAATGAAAATAATTCGTCCAATAAAATTTTTCATCTTACACTACCTGATTTCAATTTAAATATAGTTATTTATTATAAGGCATTCAATTACTTTATTCTTATCATAGTGAGATGGGCTCATAATCCCTTACTTATATTATTTCCTTTCGCTTTTTAACAGTAAGATTCTTTATTAAATAATATATTTTATTGTTGACTAAATAGATTATGCTTACTAATTTTCATAGAAATATTTTTAAAATAATTACCTTTGGGGGACATAATGCCTTTAAAACTTTCCTTTTCAATTCTCGTTATTTCATCAATTATATTTATCTCATGCTCTTCAAGTTCATTCGTAGATTTGGAATCACTTAAAGGCGATTTAAAGATTAAAGACTTCCCTGAACAAAAAGATTATCCTGAAGCCGATGCTGTAATTCTTTCAGAATCTCACAATGTTAATTTAAACATTAATGAAAACTGGAAGCTTGAGACGACTGAGAAGACTTCCCGTGTTGAAAAGCTTTTTAAGAATATTGATGAAAATGCTTCGGTAGAATTTTATGTCCCGAACTGGGAGAAGCTTCTTGATATTCATGCTAGAGTAATTGAACCTGATGGGAAAATAATTGTATTAAAAGCTGATGATTTCCATACAATATCCGGTAATGACGAAGGTTATATTTTTTTCTCTGATGATAAAAAAATCAAATTTACATTTCCGAGTATTGAAAAGAATAGCATAATTGAATATAACTATACACTTTATAAAGAACTTCCTTTTGTTACGGATGTATGGCAAATCCAAAGCAATCTTCCGGAGATGCAGAACAACTATACTCTTACTCTGCCTATTTTATTATTGACACCGGAAGGCGGAAACTGGAATTGGAGATATATTACAGAAAACTGTAATGTTGAAAAGCCTGTATTTCAAAAAGATAATGATGATAATAAAGGTATAAGAACACGTGAAGTGTCATATACATGGGGTCAAACTAATATTCCCGCCTTTGAACCTGATCCGATGATGCCTCCTATTGAAAATTTCCTTAAGTATGTAAGATTTGCACCGTCCGATTGGAAAAAGTGGGACGATATTTCCGACTGGTATTACAACCAATACTTCAAACCACAATTTATTATTACTGATGATATTAAAAATAAAGCAGCGGTACTCACTAAATATTCAACTAATGAAATTGAAAAGATTAGAAGTATCTTTAACTTCGTACAAGGTATAAGATATGTTGCAATTGTGCTCGGACGCGGCGGATGGGCTCCTGACCCTCCTCAAAAAGTCCTTGATAATAAATATGGCGATTGCAAGGATAAATCAATACTCATGCTTAGCATGCTTAAAAGCCTTGGTATTAAAGCAAAGCCGGTTTTGGTCTTAACTGCAGATGATGGTATGGTTGATCCCATCTTCCCATGCTGGCATTTTAATCATATGATTGTAAAAGCAACGACCAATGAGGGGATTGATTTCTGGATAGACCCTACGGTTGATCATTTCAAGCTCGGTGAAATTCCCTCTGCCGATGAAGGAATAAATGCATTAGTGTTGAATGACGACGGTACTTCGCAAATTGAAGTTACCCCTTCCAGTTATGCCTACCAAAATGTGAAAGATGTAAATATAAATGTTAAATTCACAGACTCTACCGATGCACTTTTTGATATTTCAATTAAATATCAAGGCGAATATAATGGATTTTACCGCTCCTACTTTAATGAAATGACTGATAAAGATATGATGAAATATTGTAAAACTCTTGTTGCAGATGATTTCCTAAATGCGGAGGTAATAAGTTATACACTAAGTAATCTTGATTCTGTTGATGCAAACCTTGTTCTTGATTTTAAATTGAAGGTACCTAATTCTGTAGAAAAACAAGGCGATCTTGTATTTTTTAATCCTGATCCGTTTAAGATCATTAATAACTGGAAATGGCTTGCAAAGGATAAAAGAAATTATGATATGGATTTTGATTTCCCATACACTATAAAGAAAACAATAAATATAGAATTACCTTCGGGGGCATACTCTGTCCGCAATCTTCCAAAGAATTCTATTTTAAGTGAGGGTGACCTTCTTTACGGAAAGGATTATAATCTGGTTGATGAAAACCATATAGTTTCTAAGGAACAATTTTCTGTCAGGTCAAAGATCATCATAGTTAAAGATTATGATAAAGTAAGAAGCTTTTTCGATAAGATGAAATCAAAGCTGAGTGATAAGATTATCTTGCAGGAGAAATAACAAATATTTTAATTAAACAAAACTGCTCAGCATATACACTGAGAGGCAATGTATAATTTTATAAGGATTATTGTAACCACATTGAGCCTAATAAATTTTCAATAACTTAGCTCTTTCTGCAGGTACTGATACTTTTAATATTAATTTGTTTCCTTTTCGAATTAGCGTATGAGCTGTTCCCGAAATTAAATCTTTAACTTTATTAATGCTTTTTAATTTTAAGCTGCCTGTGTCAATAGTGAAATTAAAATTCTTATCCGCATCGCTTTCATTGTATATTGTAAAATAGAGTCCGTCTTTAATATTTTTACCGAAACGTTCAACTAAGATATCCTTAGACTTTGCATAAGCATAAGTAACGGGCTGCCAGCCTGCGGCTGCAATTAATTTAATGAGAGGAATATATTTTTTAAAGAATCGCCTTCCGACATTATATCTAGAAGAATCAGCCCAATAAGGATTGCTTGATGAGTTGACACTGAAGAATGAAGGGAAAAATCCATAAGATAACAATTTTTCAAAATATTTATAATATCCTAGATACGGAGGAGTTGTAAATGCTTTACTGTCTAATCCTTCGTTCAATAAGAAGACTATCGGCTTTTGATCTGAAATGGCTCGGATGAATTGAAATCTTTTTTTCCCTGACTCCGTTTTAGAGTACCAGTTAAATTCAGAACCAAATAAATCTAAAGTGCCGGGACCGAATGGAATCCATGCAAATCCGTTACCCATAACCAATTTACCTTTAAGGTGCATTTCATCAGCAATGTTTTTCATCATCGCATATTCAGAAGAATAGTTCCATATCGCCGGCCGCGGATTCTGTAAAGAAGAGGAAAAAGTAAGCGGGTAGCTTGATGAAGCAAATTGATCTCTATTATAATTTAAATCGTAATGCCAGTTCCATTCCATTGAGTCAAAATAGATCCCGTCAACGTCTAGTTTAATAGCAGGATCAATTTCATTTTCTCTTACTGCATCATATTTATTAAATACAGAAATATCAGGGTTTGCATTTGTAGTTATACTTACTGCCCATCCGGTCCTAAACCATGGCGCCTCCAGCTTCCTTGCCTGCCATAGACTATCTTTATCTAAAGAGATACTGGTTTTTAAAAATTCCATGTCACGTTGCGGAATTATCTTGCTGCTTATTACCTCATTATAATTTAAATCTTTGCTTGTAATAGGAATTTGGATATCCCAGGGTTCTGTGTATTGAAAGCTGTATATACCTCCCTGCTTATCTGCTTCAATAGTGGGAATATTATTTAATCCTTTATCCTTAGAATTCCAGTCTGTCTCGTGGAATGCAAATCCGAAGTCCTGATAATTTTTTACTGTATGCAAAGGAACAAAGGGTAGCCAGATACCTTCCTCGTTTACCCTCTTCTTAAAATATACCGGATTAATTTTATAATATTCGCTTAAAGCAGATCTAAAATGCCATTCTGGCTCGTGTTCAAATAGCTGCAGCTTAAAAAAAGTGCGGTTAGGGAATTTAACGGTTTCTTTTACTGCGGCAAGATCAAATTCAGCTTTCATACCTTCCGAAGTATTAAACGATAATCGGTAGACTTCAGGCAGACCTAAATCTATTCCCCAGCTGAGCCCAAATGAATGAGTAGATATTGATGCGAGAGGATAGAAAGACATTTTTCCTTCGCCTACTTTATCCCCGTATCCGCCGTTATCATTTACTGTTGAATCAAATGCTCCATCAGGAGGTATAACCGTTTTTGCATCAATATAATTTTTATAATCTTTATTTGCGCTCACTTGTATACTGCTGTCGGGGTCCTGATCCCAATAAATTGACTCCTCTCCTTTCAAAGGAAAGATTATTTTGATAGTGAAGCACAAGTCTTTCTTTCTAATATTATTTACATCTCCGCCAAGGTCAATATAATTCGAATAATTCCTAAAGGACAAATTAATATCTAGATTTTCATCGCTGAAAGTTTGAAATGAGCCGAGCTCGGAATTAACAGTATTTGTATGCTTGAGGGAAATAAAATTGTTTGTTTTTTCAGAGGAATAATATCTTACTTCAACTTTTGTATTTGAAATAATCTTCTGCCAATGAGAAACTTGCGCAAAAGAAATTGTATAGAAAATTACAACCAGCGATATTAATGATTTCATTTTGGTATTGAATAATATATTGAATAAAAGACTTACATGCTTTTGAATTTAGGAAATACTCTCTCGGCATTTATTCTATAAATTTTATTAATAACAGATTTCGGAAGCTGCAGACCTTTAACAGTTTCTTTTAAATCAGAAACCTTGAACTCAAGGTCAGTACTAAAATATTTCCAGTCATTTAGCCAGAGATTATGAGACTCAAGTGCAAAGTCTTCTGCATTTGAGTCGCTTACTTGCATAATGTCGGTTGCATATAGAATCCTATCCTGGAATTCGATAAAAAAGTTCCTGACTAGTTCCCAATCTTTATTAGACTGATATTGAAGCTGCCCTATTCTTGCTGCGGCATCAACCATAGCTTCGGGGAATCTTTTCAAGAATTCTGATATCTGTTTTACGCTCCATTCAAGGCTTGCAAGATGAGCACCCACAAAGACAATATCTAAGTTTTTTTCAAGCATATTATCCCGAGCATTTATCTGATCTTCATATGAGGGTAATTCAGGATGCAGATGCATATGATATTGAGGGTGGTGTGTAAAATATTCTCTATCATAATCCACGGTCATCTTTTCAAGGGGAAGCCAGCAATTCCTCGGCTCACCTAAATGTCCGATCAAAGATACATTTCGTTCCTTTATATGAGCGAAAATAGGATCTAATCCGGGATCATCAATCATTACAAGCTTTCCCGATTTATCTCTAAAACCCATACCTATATTTTTCCAGACTTTTATTGCAATTGCGCCCTCCTCAATTCTTCTATCGATATTCTCAATAGTTTTTTGAGTCCAATCAGGTTCATTCCATCCGTCCATATGGAAGGTTGCGGCAAAAGCAAGTAGGCTTGGGTATTTTTTAGATAACTTTTTCGCGATATCATTTTGGACTTCTATTTTGGGGAAGTCAGAATAATCAACATTAATAGTAAGAAGTTTAAACTTATCATTCTCGGCTTGACGGAGTAATTGTTCGCCTTCAGTATTAACATGAAGATGTGCATCAATTTTGATTATCTTATCATAATCTTCTATAGAATAAAATTCTGATTTCTTATCTTCTCTTTGTTTGGCTGACATAAAAACCTCAAAGTAATTATAATAATGTTACCCGGCCCTAAATAGGCTTGGTTATTGAATATCATTTAACAATAATTAAATCCAAAATAAGAATCCTGACCTTCTCATAGGTATTAATACCTTAAAGTCCGTATTCTGATTTTATATTATTTCCGGTATTCCATTCATAGAGACCTGGATTATTAATTAGTAGATATTAATTTGAAAATGCTTTAAGTAAACCGCCTGCAAAGTACATCAGCATGCCTATTACGCTTATTACTGAAGCAAGCTGCAGTCCTTCGCTTCCCATAATTATGCCTATAAGGAAGATTATTAATCCAGCAAAGAAAATTCCAAGGCTTAATTTTCCAATAGTCGATTGGGGAATAATATGGTAAACTATGTTGCTTGCTTTTTCTTCTTCGCTTATTTGTTTTGCCTTCCAGATAGAAGACAATTTTTCGCTCTGTTCGTTTTTAGTTAATAAACTTATTATTGGCGTAATAACCAAAGCTGCGCCTGCTGAAATAAAAGTAGTAAGATTAAAATCCAATTTATAGAAGTACTGCCCAATTACACCGGCAACAGCACCGCTCAAATATCCGGCAATAGCCCCCTGCCAATTAGCCCGTTTCCATAATAGACCATATACAATTGCGATTATGAAAAGAGGCATATCCATAATTGCTATTACGGTCAAATAGGCGTTGACCGCACCCCCCAATACAGGGACTGCATAAGCGAAGACTATCATTACAATACCCGCCAGCACAGTAATTATCCTTGCAACTAGAATTACATCTTTATCGGTTGCCTTCCTATTTAATACATTTTCATAAATATCGCTAGTAAAAACGGTAGCGATGCCATTTAAATTCCCTGACGTAGCAGAAAGCTGAGAAGAAAATAATCCGACAACAATAATTCCAAGGACTATGTTGGGAATAAAATGTGAAAGCAGAAGAGGGACTGCCTGGTCTGCATTTGCAAGATGAGGGAAAATTATCCTTGCAGCCAAACCCGGTAAGTTCCATAACAGCGCGAAAGGAGTAGTAATTATTGCGGCTAATACTAAGCCTTTTGCTACTGTTCGTGTATTTTCTGCGCCGAATGCTCTCTGCAATAAACCCTGGTCTACACAGGCCCATTCTATTCCAAGTAAGAAAATTGCTAGAACAAACTTCCAGCTGTATTTACCTGTCTGTTGTACTAAGGTCATGGAATCAGCCGGTAGTTTAGCGGTTAGCCCGGGCCACCACCCTACAAAGCTCATTGCTATAGGAAGGAGGATTAAAGCACCTCCAAGCATTAAGATAAATTGAATAACATCCGTTAAGGCAACTGACCACATTCCACCGAGCATGGTATAAATTATTACAACTACCGATAATATCAGAACTAATGCTGTAAAAGAATGAACTCCGGTTATAATTTGGGCGGCAGTTACAGCAGTATAAAGGATTACCCCCAGCCAGAATGCTAATCTGAATACCCAGATTATTGCAACAAGAGTTCTAACGCCTTTACTATACCTTACTTCTAAAAATTCAGGGATTGTCCTAATCCTGAGTCGTCTGAAAATCGGAATTACAAACAAACCTGAAAAGACCATTGCCATGTTTCCCGTCCAAGTCTGCCAGATAATCGGTATTCCATATTTGTATGCTATCCCTGATTGGCCTATAAAGCTGTAAAGGTTGATATTGGTCGCGGCTAAAACAGCAGCGAGAATAAATGGTGTAAGGTTTCTGCCAGCTAGATAAAAATCGTCGGAGTTTCCAATCCATTTGTAAAATATGGAACCTATGAAAAAGATTCCACTTAAAAATGCTAATACTATTAAATAATCAGCTAAATTCAATTTCACTCCTGAGTTTATTTGGTAATATCTTTTTTTCTTTTCTTTAGAAGTTTCTTAAACTCTCTAATCGGAACGATAATCCATGTTACAAGGATTATAAATCCGATCAGCCAAATTCCCCATGTTCTCCAGTCAAAATACATCGTACCTCCGGTTATATTTTATTTTTCTTTATAGGGATAATTACTTTTTGAATGTCCGCCGGATATGGTTTCGCCGGCATTAACTCTTCTACTGTTAAAGAAGTATTTTCTATCTTTTCACTTTGCAGAACTTCATCTGCAAATATCCACGAACTGATTTTACCGCTGACTTTATTTTTGAAATTTATTTTATAGATAATGTTATTTTCACCACTTTTTAGGTCAGTTGATACCCAAAACCATTTACTGTTTTCTTCTTCAATTTTTACTTTCCGAGATTCCCCGTTAACTTCTATTTCCATCTGGGGGTTCAAATCCTTTTGAAGTTTTATATCAGGTTCGAGCAGGAATGCAAACTTTGCATTTTGAAAATCGGCGGGAACTTCGATCTTTGCTTTCGATTCAAAAACATTACGGTCATTAATGATAGGTGAGTTTTCATCAATTATTATATTTCTGCTCGAACCATTGAACCTTATATCGCCAAGATTTTTATAGCCGGCAGATAGTACTTTTTCACTTTCACCTGATCGGCCGTAAACAACAAAACCTTTATTGTTTTCTGAAAACTTTATTCCGATAGGCAGTCTTTTATCTATTTTATCAGAGGGTATAAACTCTGCAGTTAGCACTTCATATCCATTAAGATTAATTGATAAATCCTGATTCATCATTACGGGTTTCGGAAGGATCTCATTATACGGATATATTATTTTAACATAATATTTAACGGAAGGATTTATATCGCCAAGATCAGGAGTCAGCCTTATTTTTACATTCCTTGCCTCAATATCAGGATTTCTTAACATTAGAATTCCTTTATCTTTTATCAAGTGAATGTAGCCGTAAGTTTGACGCTTTAAAGGATTGCCCAGGATCATTTTTGTTTTTTCAAGTACTTTTTTATTTGCCTCCGCCCATTTAACTGAAGCAGCTATAGCATTCCATTCATTTTCTGATAATAAATCAGGCGAAACGTAAAGCTCCCACATCATTACTCCTCTGCCGAAATACATCATAACTTCATTGCTGAATGAATCAAGTGATTCGTTTTTACCGCCAAGAAAATTCAATCTTCCCTTTATGATTCCGTGTGTCATAAGGCTCGACATCGGAAATAGTAAGTGCTGTCTCTGAAGGTCATCCCAAAGTACTGCATCCCTGTATGTGATAGATTTATCTCTGTCGTTTATAGAGGGAACCTCTTCAGCATAAGCATAATCAGCACCTTGCATCCAAATACAATCGGCGTATTTAAGCCACCACGGGGAAAGCCACGTACCTGTGGTTATATTTACGTAAATTTTAGGATTAACTTTACGAACTGCTTTTATGATATCAATGTAAGTTGAAACGTTTGCTTCCCCTGAATAAATTCCGGTGAGATGGCCATGATCTGGTTCATTGCATGATAATAAAAACCCATCCCATTTAAAGTAACCAAGTTGATATTCTTTAGTATAATCGACCATCCTTTTTTTGAAAGCTGCTTTATATTTAGTACCGGCGAAACAAAGGAAATCCCCGACTTTTTCATACCCATGAGCCGCGCCCCAGTTTACACGAATATCTCTATTTGAATATCCGCAGAACGGAGAAGCCCAAATTCCCAGATCAGTATTCATAGGCTTTAAGGCATTTACCAATGGAGTGAATCCATTTGGGAATCGTGTTGAGTCTATTGCCCACATGCTATTATAATTATCCCATCCGTCATCCAGTACAAAAGCATTCAGTGCAATGTTATATTTATCGTACATATATTTTTTAAATGTATCTATCCTCTTTAATACATTCTTTTCATTCATGACGCTTGCTGAATCATTTACAATCGCAGGATTTCTAAAATCATACCATGAGTTATATAATAAGTAAGGACGTGTTCCGTTGACTTTTATTCCGTCTACGTAATTCATGAATGTCTGCCCAAGTTTCACTTTAGAAGGGGATGCACCGATAATCGAAGTATGACTTACAAACTGATCTTTTTTAATTTCTTTGCCGACAACATAACCGATCATTACTTTGTTTCCGGCAATTTTATTTTCAACAGTAGGATATTCTACTCCCAAAAATATATCGTTATCAAAGACCGGCTGGCCGAACTGCCCGTGTGAAAAATCTTTATTATCAAAGGTCATTGACTCTACGTATATTTTATCGAGGAACTGTATCCCAGCAGAAGAGTCGGCTACTTCAATCCATTTTCTTAATGAAAATTCCTGCGGAAAAACTTCGTAATTCACGGTCAGCCGGAATGCCGTATAATCCCAGTCAAAATTATAGCTCAGTGCTAATTTTTTACCGTCGCCGTCAACGCTACTTTCTTTATAGCCAAGATATTTAAAATCTTTTACTGTTAGGATAACCGGATTTTCTCCGTTTTGATCTTTACCAGGTGCAGGGCCTACTCCTGAAAAAACTAACTGCAAAGCAAATTCATCGGATTGTACTTTGTAAATCTTGTTTGAAAGCTTATTTATTATTTCAACTGTTCCGGTTTTATCAGGAGAAATACTAATCACTCGTTCTATATAATGGTTTCCTATATTCAATTCATTATTCTTTTTTTTTATATAAGCACTGTTTTGTGCCAATAAGCTTGAAAGGCTAATCAAAAAGACGAGTAAAGTTATTCGCTTCATGTTTAATCAGACCTATAATTAAATTATTATGAAAAATAATTATTTTTTATAGAATATTTATACAGGATATTTTATTTAAATAATTACCCAATCCCT
>Ga0208139_1000032_pt1 | contig 13752 bp, 10 predicted proteins | sample SF_Rice_5C_0N_10_FD_185613 | JGI IMG/M metagenome (GOLD analysis project Ga0208139, IMG submission 185613) | Rice paddy soil microbial communities from Twitchell Island, California, USA - SF_Rice_5C_0N_105 (SPAdes) (version 2) | ecosystem: Environmental > Terrestrial > Soil > Paddy field/soil ...
GATAGGATGGAGTTTTTAGAGATACTTGGGATCAAAAAAAACAATTTTGGTTCAAGTACGGGTATAGAATGGTTCAAAACGACCAGTGAAGGAGAGCTTAATATTTATTCACCAACAGACGGTAAATTTATTGCTTCAGTATATCAAGCTTCAGAAAAAGATTATGAACAAATTATCAATAAAGCCGAAGCTGCATTTCTATATTGGCGGAAAGTTCCTGCACCAAAGCGCGGAGAAATAGTAAGGCAAATTGGATTAAAATTAAGAGAATTTAAGCCGTATCTAGGTAGATTAGTTTCATATGAAATGGGAAAGTCATTGCAGGAAGGACTAGGTGAAGTCCAGGAGATGATAGACATATGCGATTTTGCCGTCGGACAATCTAGACAATTATATGGTTTTACAATAGCATCGGAAAGGCCCAACCATAGAATGTACGATCAATACCATCCTTTGGGAATAGTAGGAATAATTTCAGCATTTAATTTCCCTGTTGCAGTATATTCATGGAATACAATGATAGCTGCAGTCTGCGGGGATGTATGCATTTGGAAACCATCTTCAAACGTACCACTTTCTGCTATTGCGGTACAGAAAATAATTGCAGAGATATTGAAAGAGAATAAGCTGCCTGAAGGAATTTTCTCATTAGTAATAGGAAAGGGAGCAACAATAGGAGAAAAGCTGTTAAATGATAAAAGAATTCAGTTAGTTTCATTGACTGGATCGACTAAAGTCGGTAAACATGCCGGGGAAGTAATAGCCAAAAGATTTGGGAAAGCAATATTGGAATTAGGCGGTAATAATGGAATTATTCTTACTGAAAATGCAGATTTGAAGCTTGCATTGCCGGCAATTGTATTCGGTGCAGTGGGGACATGCGGACAAAGATGCACGACAACAAGAAGGTTAATTATTCATGATTCTATATATGAAAGGCTTAAAGAATCTTTAGTCAAAGCTTATCAAGGATTGAAGATAGGGGATCCGCTTAATGAAGAAAATCATGTAGGCCCTTTGATCCATAAGGAGGCAGTCAAGACATTTGTATCTGCACTTGAAAGAGTAAAAAAAGAAGGAGGAAGGATAATATTCGGAGGAGAAGTAATAAGCGGGAAAGGATTTGAGTCGGGCTGTTACGTAAAACCAGCTATAATAGAAGCAGAAAATCATTATTCTATTGTTCAGGAAGAGACATTTGCTCCGATCTTATATTTAATTAAATATACCGGTGATGTTTCAAATGCAATTAAAATCCACAATGGAGTCGTACAAGGACTATCTTCAGCAATATTTACAAATAACTTAAAGGAGGCTGAGCAATTTCTATCTGCGGAAGGGTCAGACTGCGGGATAGCAAATGTAAATATCGGGACATCGGGAGCAGAAATAGGAGGAGCTTTCGGGGGAGAAAAAGAAACCGGGGGAGGAAGAGAAAGCGGTTCTGATGCATGGAAAGCTTATATGAAGCGGCAGACTAATACAATAAACTATGGAACTGATTTACCATTAGCTCAGGGGATTAAATTTGAAGTTTAATTGATGCTGATTAATATTTTGTTTAATTTAAGATAAAATCTTAACAGGAGGAAAATAAATGGTAACGGGAATATTTACGGATAGTTCTATAAAACCAGATAAGCAGATGATGATTGATGCTTTGGGGAATACCTTTAAATATTGGAAGGATATTAAAAAAAGCCTTGAGAAAGATTTCGGAGATATAACAGAAGAATGGAAATTTTTTGGTAAGAATACATGGTGGGTTTTAAAACTCATACATAAAGGGAAGAATTTACTCTTTATTACTCCTTGCGATAAATTTTTTAGGATATCTTTTATTTTTGGTGACAAAGAAGTTTTAGCAATTGAGCATAGCGATTTACCAAATGAAGTTAAAACTGAATTAAGAAACGCGAAAAAATTTATAGAGGGAAGGGGATATCATTTTAATGTAAAGACACAAGGTGATGCTAGGATAGCGTTAAAACTTTCAGCTATTAAATTGAGAAACTATTAGGAATCATTAATTAGGTGAAGTAATTAACCTGTCCCGACTCACATATTACGATGACGTCATGATAGTAAAAAGGTAGTACAGTTGAATTACCATGCTAGCCATTATATCATAACTTAGTTAGAATATTATGATTGCACAAATGGCATAAATATGATAATAACTAAAAAGTGTATATGCTAACTTGAACTAGTTAAATTAATTATTAATAATTTATTTACTTAACGAAAACAAAACTTCGGCGGTAGTACGGATTAAACCTAGTCGCGGGAAAATATATTTAATAGGATATTCATGTTCTTCTTTTGAGCGTGCAGTCATAGCATCACTGACAAAGATCTGATTGAATCCATATTCGAAAGCAAACCTAGCCGTGCTTTCAATGCCAAAGTTAGTTGCAATCCCGCAAAGGATAATAGTATCGATGCCTCGTCTTCTTAGTTGAAGATCGAGTTCAGTTCCGTAGAAAGCACCCCATTGATGTTTTATAATTAAAAAATCAGATGGCTGGATATTAAGTTCAGGCACATACTCACTCCATGAAGGATTATAACCGGTCATCTTGAAAGAGGTTTCTGAGATAGGGTGCAGAGCATCTTTCAAGTCAGGTGATGGAGTTACACGAACTAAAAATACGGGCATCGAACGCTTTCTTGATGCTTTAACCAGCTCAGCAGAATTATCTATTACAGCCTTAGTCGAAATTGGTTCTCCCGGAATCTGTGTTATACCATTTTGAAGGTCAATTACAACGATAGCTGTTTTCTGAGTATTAATTATCAATTCTTGCGGCATAAAAACTCCTTAATATTTAATATTGAAAATATAATATTATATAAAAATGGGATGAAATATTATTTACAATAAATTATCAAATCTAAATATAACAGGCAAAATTAATAATAAGATTAAGGCAATAAGCCCAAATAAAATTCAGTAATGCAGCTATGAATTATTTATCTTGCGACTGTTGGATAAAGTTTAGCTGCAACTGCTGTTAGAATTATCATTGCTACAATTAAGGCAGCAAAGTCGAAGCCAATACCATAAATACTTTGACCTCCTTTTATCATAAAGGTTCTTAAAGCATCCACTTCATAAGTGAGCGGATTAACATGAGCAATTACCTTAAGCCAATCGGGCATAATAGCTATTGGATATATGGCATTACTAGCAAAGAATAGAGGCATTGTAAGAATCTGGCCGATACCCATAAATCTTTCTCTAGTCTTAACAATACAAGCTATGATTAGTGAAAAAGTGGAAAATAAAGCTGCGCTGATTATAATGATGAATAATATTCCAATCAGACTTAAAGGCTGCCAAGAGAGATTAACCTTAAGCAATAGCGAAAGAAGATAAATTATTATTGCCTGAGAAACTGCACGTACTCCGGCAGAGATAGCTTTGCCCAAAACAAGCGCTGTCCTAGGAGCAGGGCTAACGAGAAACTTATGAACTATACCAAGATCTCTTTCCCATATAATTGATATACCATAAAAGATAGCAATGAACAAAACACTTTGTGCCAGTATACCCGGGGCCATAAAATCAAGATAGCTTAAACTGCCGGTTGGTATAGCACGTACACGAGTAAATACCTCTCCGAAAACAAGCATCCATAATGCCGGTTGTGCCGCACGGGTGATTAGTTCTGTTGGATCATGCTTTATTTTTCTTATTTCTAATTCTGTAATTACAAATATTTTATTTATAAAATTAATAAACCACTTAAATGGATTTACTTTGCTAAAGAGCAGTTTTTCATCCAAGTCTTTTAATAACACGCCTTGTTCTTGAGACATCTCTAAAATTTCCTCCGGTTTCTTCTGGCTCTAAGGTCTTCCCAGCATAAAATTCAAATACTTTATTTAAGCTTGCACCATCTGTTCCAATAGATAATTTTAATTGCTTAGGTGAACCAATGGCAGCAATATTTCCCCGGTTCATAATGGCTACACGGCTGCACATTTCCTCTGCTTCCTCCATGTAATGAGTAGTCATCAAAACTGTAGTCCCATTCTCTGAAAGAATTTTAACATAATCCCAGACACTTTCTCTAGCAACAGGATCAAGCCCGACAGTTGGTTCATCTAAAAAGAGTATTAATGGATTATGGAGAACGGCTTGAGCTATTTCAAGTCTTCTGATCATTCCTCCGGAATAACTTTTAACAAGTTTACCGGCAGATTCTGACAGGCCCATGAAATGAAGGGAATCTTTTATTCTTTTTATTCTTTCAGATGATGGAATATCATAAAGTTTGGCAAATATAAGCAAATTTTCATAGCCGGTTAGATTACCGTCAGCTGAAAGAAGCTGGGGTACATATCCAATTATTCTTCTTACTTTAGAAGAATTTTTAACTACATTAAATCCGCCGATATCAGCATTCCCTGAAGTCGGCGGTAATAAAGTAGTCAATATTTTTATCGTTGTTGTTTTGCCGGCACCATTAGGGCCAACTACTCCAAAGATTTCTCCTTTTTCGATTTCAAATGAAATAGCATTGACTGCAGTAAAATCCCTAAACCTCTTCGTTAGCTGCTTTACTTCTAAAATATTCTTATTCATTGTATAAATTATTTCCTCCAATTATTATAGACAAAATTAATTAATTAATCGTTTAATCTAATGTTATTCGGATATAAATGTATGATGCAGCAGGTATAAAGGCGCTAAGAAATAAGGTATAGAATTATTATGTAATTAGTAATGATAAAATTGCAATAGAAAACACATAATAATCTGTAAAATGTATTATGAATTAAAAGCCGCACAGATTAACTATGAAAACCTAAAATATTGAAATAAAATAGATATTATTGATAATTAGCATAGAGGTAAAATAAATTTATGTTTAATGGCAATTGAAAATTGATTTTTTTAAGTCCTTAATCACCAAGGTATTAGAATTTAGCTGATTTGAAATTTAACTAATTATAAATAACATTTTGGCAGAATTAAATTACCTTATTAAGGGAAATATTTTATGAGCAATTAAGTCTCTGAAGAAGTTTATTTATTTAATTTTTCTTTAGCTTCATCTACATCATTAACAAACATTACAAGTATTCCGGCTAGGATCATAGATGCTCCTCCGAGGAGCAGAGCATAAATTGCTTCATCATGAAAAAGATTTTTTACACAAAATCCTAATATAGAGGCAGCTGTAATCTGAGGAATTACGATAAAGAAATTAAATATTCCCATATATACTCCCATCTTTTCCGGAGGGAGTGAACCTGCTAATATTGCATATGGCATAGCAAGAATAGAAGCCCAGGCTAATCCGATACCAAGCTCGGAAATAAGAAGCACATCAGGATTTTTAATTATATAGAAAGATGCAAGGCTCAATCCTCCGATTGCGAGACTAATGAAATGGACAGATTTCCTGCTGGTAATCTTAGCAAGCCATATTAAAACAAAAGCCATAACAGCGGCAAAGCCGTTATATACCGCCATTAATACACCGACCCAGTCTGCGCCTTTATTATATAAAGATGAAGTTGTATCAGTTGCGCCGTAAATATGATGAGTAACAGCCGGGGTGGTATAGATCCACATAGAAAATAACGCAAACCAGGAAAAGAATTGAACAAAAGCCAGCTGCCTCATGGTTTTAGGCATTGTATAGAAATCGTTTATAACTACGACAAAACCATTTTTGGTTTTCTTCTGATGAATTAGCATTCCAACAATTATTTGAAGCAGTCCGAAAATTGCAGCACCTACAAATAATACATAAAGTCCAAGCTCAAGATTTTTTATTGCAAGAAAAGTAGTAACCAGAGCACCGAACAGAAACCAAAGAATGCCATACTTAATGAAATTTGATTTATTACTAATTGCAGAATTGATATTATGAAGCTGCTTGGAAGATTCATCTGCCTCGCTATACTTCAATAATTCATCAGGCGGGTATTCTTTGGAAGAAAAGACAGTCCAGCAGACAGCAGCAAGAAAAACCGCGCCCCCGATATAAAATGAAAATTTAACAGATGGAGGGATTTCACCTTTCGCTGCGGTATTAGAAATACCGAACCAGTTTGTCATAATGTATGGCAAAGCAGAAGCAACCACTGCGCCTATGCCGATGAAGAAGCTTTGCATTGAAAAGCCGGTAGTTCTTTGTTCTGGCGGCAGCATGTCTCCGACGAAAGCTCTGAAAGGTTCCATCGATATATTTATGGATGCATCCATAATCCAGAGCATTCCGGCAGCGACCCATAGAATTGGTGAATTCGGCATTACCAGCAAAGCCATAGATGCAAGGATAGCCCCGCTCAAAAAATATGGCCTGCGCCTTCCCAGCCTATTCCAGGTTTTATCGCTCATATGACCAATAATCGGCTGGACTATTAGACCGGTGACAGGGGCAGCGATCCATAGAATAGGTATAGAATCAACGCTTGCACCAAGTGTTTCAAATATTCTACTTACGTTTGCATTTTGAAGAGCAAAGCCAAATTGAATGCCAAGGAATCCGAAGCTCATATTCCAGATTTGCCAGAAACTTAGTCGAGGTTTTTTCATTAAATGCTCTTAATTAAATTTTTATTGACAAAAAATAGGTAATAGATAGCAAAGTCCAAATAATTTTATCAAAGAAATTGAATTATTAACTGAAGTTATGCAAATGATAGTTTTTATCATGTTAAACGAAGTGAAATATATTAATATTATTCAAAATCGTAACCTTAAGATTCTTCGCTTCGCTCAGAATGACAGTTTTGCTTAACTTCAGTTATTAAATTATTTTCCCAATATTGTATAAAGTATTATATAAATATATATTTCTAAGTAAGGCAGAATAGAAGTGAAAAAATATTTGAAACACAAATTTAGTTCTGAAGATAAGAATCTTATTTCAGTAATCGATGAATTGCCGCTTTGGTCTGCGCCATTCGGAATGAGCCTATTAAACACAATTAAAATGAGAGAAGGGATGAAAGTATTGGATATAGGCAGTGGCTTAGGTTTCCCATTAATTGAAATTGCACAGAGACTTGGAGAATCTTCATCAATATATGGAATTGATCCATGGAAAGCGGCGAATGACAGAGTGAAACTGAAAATAAAGACATATGCGATAAAAAATGTAAAAGTATTAAAGGCGCATGCTGAAAAGTTACCTTTCGAAAATTCATACTTTGACTTACTTGTTTCTAATAATGGTATAAATAATGTCGGTGATTTAGATATAACATTCAGTGAATGCGAAAGAGTAAGTAAACACGGGGCACAGTTTGTTTTTACCATGAATCTTGATTCTACAATGATTGAGTTTTACAATATATTAAAATCTGAACTTGAGAAGAGGAAGTTATATGATGCTGCAATAAAAATGCGTGAGCACATATATCATAAAAGGAGGCCATTGAATGAAATGAAGAAACTCCTTACCATGCATAGAATCAAAATAAAAAAAATTAGTCAGGATGTTTTCTATTTGCGATTTTTTGATGCTGCATCAATGCTTAATCATTCTTTTATTAAATACTGGTTTTTGCCATCATGGAAGGAAATTACTGATGAGATAAACCAGGAAGAAATATTCAACTCAATAGAGAATAGATTGAATAAGATAAAAGATAAAAAAGGCGAAATTAAGCTTAGAGTACCTTTTGCTACATTTGACTGTGAAAAAGCATTTTAGGCATTAGCTCAAGAAGGGAAGAAAAATATTGCATTACTTAATTTAAACTGCCTGATGTTTCTAACACTATAAGAAATATATTTTAATTTGCCCGCTACTGCAATTCCGGGAATTATTGTAGATATTTCTTTTACGAGTTGTGTTACATTCGGTAAGTTAACGTTAATTTTGTAGAAATATTTATAGTTAACTATCGACTAAATGGGCCTTTCATCAACCGCAATATCTAGGTAACGTTAGTCTAAACCCGCTGTAATTCCCATATAAAGGGCATTTAAATGCCCTTTATATGGGAATTACACCCCATTTACACTGGATTTAACAAGTAAGTGAAGATATTCAGACATATCTATTCAAATGGGAGTACTTTTGTCAGGTAAGCAATAAATAATAAACCAGTAAATTTCAATTAAAGGATAGCCGTAGAAAAGCCCGCTGTCTCTTGGGTAAGCATCTTTAAGGATATTTCCGCAAATTTTAATATCTTTTCAAGCAAATTATTTATTATTTAGATTATTTAATAGATATTATATCAGCTTATAAACTTAAATTTAATCCTTTTGGGCATTAAGCAAAGGAAATGCAATAATTAATTAGAATTAATATTTATGTCCGTAAATTCAAATACATTATCTCAAAGGAAGAAAGAGCATATAGAATTATGCCTTACGGACAAAGTTGCCTTTAAAGAAAAGACCGCCGGATTTGAGAAATATGAATTTAAACACTATGCTATAACCGAAGTTGATGAAGATAAAATCAATTTTACAACTGATTTTTATGGTAAAAAGATAAGTTATCCTTTCTTAATTTCCTGCATGACAGGCGGAGCTATGGAAGCAGAAAATATAAATGCTCAATTAGCCGATGCTGCAAATAATTTAAATATCGCTATTGGTGTTGGGAGCCAAAGGCAGGCTATTGAGAATAAAGAATTTAATAAATCATATAAAATTATAAGGAAGAAAGCTCCGAAAATTCCTGTATTAGGGAATATCGGGGCAGCACAAATTGTACGGCTGAATAATATCGATGATATAAGATATGCTGCTGACCTTATTGAAGCAGATGCTATGGTTATCCATGCCAATCCGTTACAGGAACTTATTCAGCATAATGGTGAGCCTAATTTTAAAGGATTATTAAAGTCAATCGAAAAGATTGTTAAGGTTATAAATATACCGGTGATTGTAAAAGAAGTTGGTGCGGGAATTTCAAAAGGTGCAGCTGAAAGGCTTCTTGAAATTGGAGTAAGAGGAATTGATGTTGCTGGTGCAGGGGGAACAAGCTGGGCTGGAGTTGAAATATTAAGGAACGGCGGGAAATTGAGTGATGAATTTTGGGACTGGGGTCTTCCGACTTCATATTGTATAAGAACAATTTCAAAACTCAAAAGCGATTATGAATTCAACCTTATAGGGTCAGGAGGAATTAATAACGGTATTGATGCAGCAAAAGCTTTTGCACTTGGAGCCGATATTGCTGCGTCTGCCAGGGTTTTACTTCAAGAATTAAATAGATCAGGAGTTGAAGGAGTGCAAAAATTAATATACAATTGGTTTGAGACAGTAAGGAATGTAATGTTTTTAACCGGATCAAATACACTTACAGAATTAAAGAAAAGCAAATTGGTTAGAAAGGAAAAATTATATTAATGAGGGGAACAAGAAGACAATTTTCTTTATTTCTTGAGAAGGAAAGGAAAAGAATTGATTTCAGGCTTTGCGAAAGCCTTAATAAAAGAGAACCGCAATCTTTATATGGTCCAGGATCATATATTATTAATGGGGGCGGAAAAAGACTTCGTCCGCTGCTTGTATTGCTTTCGGTTAAAGCCGTAGGCGGGAAATTAAACAAAGCATATAATGCTGCAACTGCAGTAGAACTGCTTCACAACTTTACTTTAGTCCATGATGATATAATGGACAATGCGGATAAAAGAAGGAATCTTTTAACGATACACAAAAAGTATGACCTTAGTACGGCTATACTAGCGGGAGATAGTTTATTATCAGTTGCATATGAATATTTGTTAAAAGACTGTAATGGAAATACAAAATCAATTTTAAAAGAGTTTACTAAGGGATTGATTGAAGTATGTGAAGGCCAGAGCCTTGATAAAGAATTTGAGATGAGAAAGGCTGTATCTATAGAAGAATACATTAAGATGATTCGTAAAAAAACAGCTGCGATGATGGAAATGTGCTGCTGTATCGGAGCAATACTTGGCGGCGGCAACTTAAATGAAATTAAAGCACTTTCAAGATATGGAAGAAACCTTGGGATTGCGTTCCAGATCAATGATGATTTGTTGGATATCACCGGCAATGAAAATGATTTCGGTAAATTTGTAGGTGGAGATTTAGTCGAGGGTAAAAAGACATATCTCTTTATAAAGGCGCTTGAAAAAGCTAAAGGTAAAGAGAGGCTTAAATTGTTGAAGGTAATCGAAGAAAAGGGAATAAAGCTTGAGGATATATATATTTACAAAGACATTTATACCAAGCTGGATATAGTAAATGAAGCCTCGAAAGAGATAAAGAGATACACACAGAAAGCATTGAACTCAATAAAAATATTGAAAGATGAGAATTACCGCTGGTGGTTCATCTGGCTTGCAGATTCTTTAATTAACAGAAATAAGTAATGATAGAAAGAAAAGTTAAAATTGTTAACAGGGCAGGACTACATACACGGCCTGCCGCCACCATAGTAAAGCTTGCGGCAAAATATAAATGCGATTTTAATTTATCCAAAGATGGATTAAATATAAACGGTAAAAGTATAATCGGTGTAATGACACTTGCAGCAGAGATGGGCTCGGAAATTACACTTACCTTTGACGGTGAAGATGAGAAGCTGGCTGCTGATGAAATTACAGATTATTTCAACAGAGGATTTGACGAACTTTGAAAAATTTCAAACAAATATTCAAGGAAGCTAATAATAAGATAGCAGGCATTGCTGCTGCACCAGGCATTATTATAGGCAAGGTTTATTTATTCTCAAAAGAAAAGCTTGAAGTTAAGGACGGCCAAATCGATAATATCGAAGAAGCTATTCTTAATTTTAATGAAGCACTGGAAAAATCTAAGAAGGAATTAAACAAGATATTTTCAATTGCTAAAGAGAAGATGGAATCGAATAGGGCAGCTATTTTTGAAGCTCAGCTTATGATACTTGATGATCCTTTTTTGATAGGAAACATCAGGAACAGGATTACATATGAAAAAAAACAGCCCGAATATATTGTAAATGATGAGATATCGAAATATCAGCAGTTAATGATTAAAGCTCATGAAGAATATATGAGTGAAAGAGCAGCCGACATAGAAGATATTAAAAACCGGATTATCAGAAACCTGCAGAAAAAAAGGTGGCAGTCAAGGATAACAAACGATATAATAGTAGTTGCCGATACCTTAACACCTGCCGATACCATTCTGCTTTCCCGCAGCAATGTAATGGGATTTGTAACTGATCACGGCGGATTAACTTCGCATGCTGCTATAATATCTCGTTCATTAAATATCCCTGCGGTTGTAGGTACTCACAATGCCACCAAGCAAATAAAAGAAGATGACATAATAATAGTAGACGGATTTCACGGTTATATATTAATTAACCCAACTGAAGAACAGATACATTATTTCCAAACGAAAGCTGAACATCTTGCTGAACTACAACGCGGATTAAAGGAATTAAAGGATCAGCCCGCACAGACACTTGACGGTAAGGAAATAACATTACTTGCAAACGTCGATGTTACCGGTGAGATTGATATTGTTGTAACCAACGGTGCAAAAGGTATTGGACTTTACCGAACAGAACAGCTTCTAGAGGAGTTTGGAGAATTTCCTACCGAACAGGAACAAACTGAGGTTTATGAGAAACTGGCAACAAGAATTTATCCTGCACCTTTAACAATCCGTGCATTCGATATCGGCGGAGACAAGTTTAAGTTTTTAAGTTTTACTGAACCGAATCCGTTTCTTGGGTTAAGAGGTATACGCCTTTTGCTTGAAAATGAAAAATTGTTTAAGACACAGATAAGAGCAGTACTAGGAGCGAGCAAGAATAAAAATATACAATTAATGCTTCCGATGGTAACTACGCTTAGCGAAATACGGAAGTCGATGGCTATTATTTCAAAATGCAAGGAAGAATTAAGAGCTGAGAAAATTCCGTTTGACAGAAATATAAGAATCGGAATAATGATTGAAGTTCCTGCGGCTGCAGTCATGAGTTTCGAGCTTGCAAATGAAGTTGATTTTATAAGTATAGGCACTAACGACCTAATACAATATTTAATGGCAGTAGACCGGGGCAACGACCTTGTTTCTGACCTTTATCAGGAATTTCATCCTTCAATGATTAGGACTTTGAGTCATATTATAAAAGAAACGATAAGGGCAAACAAAACAATAAGCATTTGTGGAGAAATGGCGGCAGATACTTTGGCAATACCCTTATTGATTGGTCTCGGGCTGCCTATATTAAGCCTTTCGCCTTCAACTATCCCGTATGCTAAAAGAATTATAAGAAGCATTTCATTCCAGAAAGCTAAAAAGCTAGCTAATGAATGTCTTGCATGTGTTTCAGAGAAAGAGATAACTGACAGGCTTGACCGGTTCTTTACTGAAAACTCAATAACGAGGACACGAAACATTATCTGAAGATTGAATTTGTGAAGGAGTTCTTTGAACAGAATTATAAAATATTCTCTTATCCTTCTTACTACAATTTATACGACTGCTTTCGGACAATATTATTTTTTCGGAAGAAATAAAGTTCAGTACGAAAAATTTGACTGGAAGATACTAAAGACAAAACACTTTAATATTTATTATTACGGTGAGATGGAGAATGTCGCAAGTATCGGTGCTGAAATAGCTGAGCAGACTTACGATGAATATAAAGTAAGATTTAATTATTTAGTACCTAACAAAATACCCCTCATATTTTACAATACATCAAATCAATTTGAGCAGACCAACACTACCCCCGGATTGATACCGGAAGGTGTAGGAGGTTTTTTTGAATATGTAAAAGGGCGTGTCGTAATACCCAATACAGGTTCCCTCGAAGAATTCAGGCATGTGATAAGGCATGAATTAACACATGTATTCATGACATTAAAATTGCTTAGAATTTTTAGGGATCATCGGCTGCCAGCTGATTATTTTCCGCCCCTCTGGTATACCGAAGGCCTAGCTGAATATATTTCTACCGAACCGGATGCGCAGGCAAGAATGGTAATGCGAGATGCAGTTATTAACAATTACTTTTTTGACCTAGAGAATATATATAAAATCAGTGGAACATTTCTTATGTATAAAGAAGGGCAAAATTTTCTTGGGTTTGTTGCTCAGCGTTTTGGAAAAGAGAAAGTTCTTCAATTAGTAGATAATTTTTGGATGTTTTCGAGTTTTACTAAAGTAATGGAGTATACCCTAGGAGAACCAATAAATAAAATAAATGAAGATTGGTCGTTTTATTTAAAGCGAAAATATTATCCAATGCTTAAGGATTATACTCCGCCGGAAATATCTTCAGAAAAGCTAACTGATTTCGGATTTAATTTTTCGCCTGTACCTTATGAGATCAATGGGAAGAAATATCTATATTTTGTCGGCAACCGTGACGGGTATTCATCTGTTTATAGGCTCGAAATTGATGGGAACAAAAAAAAGAAAAATGAACCGGAACTGGTACTAAGAGGAGAAAAGTCAGAAGAGTTAGAATCCTTTCACTTATTCCAGTCTTCAAACTCTATTTCAAAAAGCGGCATACTGGCTTTTTCTACAAAAGCAGGCGGTACGGATGCGCTCCATTTCTTTTCAATAAATGAAAATAAAATTATAAAGAATTACCAGAGCCAAGATTTAATAAGCATTGCATCTCCTAAATTTTCACCATCAGGAGATAAAGTAGTCTTTCATGCTGTTGATCAGAAAGGATTCAGCGATATTTTTATTTATGATTTAACTACTGATTCACTAACAAGATTAACCAATGATATATTTGACGATGAAGACCCTGCATTCGGACTAAATGATAATCAAATTATTTT
>Ga0208139_1000036_pt1 | contig 13248 bp, 5 predicted proteins | sample SF_Rice_5C_0N_10_FD_185613 | JGI IMG/M metagenome (GOLD analysis project Ga0208139, IMG submission 185613) | Rice paddy soil microbial communities from Twitchell Island, California, USA - SF_Rice_5C_0N_105 (SPAdes) (version 2) | ecosystem: Environmental > Terrestrial > Soil > Paddy field/soil ...
TAATGGAAGGGAGTGTAAGAAAATTTAAAGATGATGTTAGAATTTCCGTACAGCTAATAGATGTTCATAAAGGTACGCAGCTTTGGGGCGAAACTTATAAAGGCAAGCTTGCCGATATATTTGATATTCAGGAAAATGTATCAAAAGAGATTGTGGATGCGTTAATGGTTAAACTTTCTCCTGTGGAGAAAGTAGTTCTGACAAAGAAACAAACATTGAATGCAGAAGCATATGATTATTATCTTAAAGCAAGAAATTTTCTGGCAAGCAGGACGAGGAACAATATTGATTTTGCCTTACTGCTGTTTCAAAAAGCAGTCGAGCTCGATTCACGTTTTGCCGCAGCTTATGCCGGACTTGGCGAAGCATATGCGATTATATATCGTGATTTTGACAGGAATAATACCTGGCTAGATAAAGCACTGGATGCCAGTTTGAAGGCTTTGATGTATGATGCTTCATTGTCGGAAGCTTATGCTTCATTGGGATTAGCTTATTTCGGTAAGAATGCCCTCGATGATGCTCTAACCTCAAGCAAAAAAGCTATTGAACTGGATCCGAATAATTTCAATGCATATTGGATTCTATCAAGAATCTATCATACAACAGACCGGGATAAGGACGCCTTAGAAGCATTGAATAAAGTAGTTTCCATAAATCCGATTTTCTTTACTGCTTATGATGATCTAGAAATGTATTATGAAAGAATTAATGATAAAGAAAATTATAACCAAACACTTAAAACAGTAGCTGAACTAGTCCCCAAATATTTGATGCAGCATCCCGAAGATACATACCGCAGGATGGCATATGCTGTTACAATTGCGAAATTAGGGAAATTAGAAAAAGCAAAGCTTGAGGGCGAGAAAGCTTTGGACCTAAGCCCCAGTGATCCTATCATGATGTATTACGGAGCATGCTTATATGCAAGGTTAAGCGAGAAAGAAAGGGCAGTTGAATTATTAACTAATGCAGTTAACAACGGATATGAGAATTTTGAGTGGATTAAACGCGATCCGGATTTTGAAAATATACGGATCGAACCAGGTTACATAAGACTACTTGAAGGGAAATAATTAAATATTTATTGATTGAAAATTTAATAAGGTGAAGAATGGAATTTGCATCCGGTAAAATGATATCCCACTATAAGATTTCAGAAAAACTAGGCGAAGGCGGGATGGGTATAGTATATAAAGCAGAAGATTTGAAACTGGGACGTACAGTTGCTATTAAATTTCTTCCTTCGAGTCTTTCTTCTTCGGAGGACAGCAAAGCGAGGTTCATGAGAGAGGCAAAGTCAGCAGCAGCACTGAATCATCCTAACGTTCTGGGAATATATGAAATAGATGAAGAAGATTCCTCGCTCTTTTTAGTAATGGAATATGTAGACGGAGAAACATTAAAAACATACATTCCTAAAGTAACACAAGGAACAGGAGTCCCGGTCATTCAGGCTATGAACTGGATTGAGCAAATAGCACAAGGTTTAAAAGCAGCTCATAATATGAATATAATTCACCGTGATATTAAAACAGAAAACATAATGATAAATAAAGAGAATAGGCTAAAGATAATGGACTTCGGCTTAGCAAAATTAAAAAATAATGTGGGTATAACTAAGACAGGGACATCTCTTGGTACATTAAGTTATATGGCACCGGAACAAGCACTAGGGCAGCCTTCGGATAACAGGTCCGATATTTGGTCGCTGGGGGTTGTATTTTACGAAATTTTAACAGGAGAGCTTCCATTTAAATCAGAACATGAGGCAGGGTTATTTTATGTAATTGCAAATGAAGCTCCGGCAGCCCCTAACTTATTGAATAAAAAAATTCCGCATCAGGTTGATGCTCTTGTGCTGAAAATGCTTGAAAAGTATCCTGATAAAAGATTCCAAAGTGCAGATGAATTGTTAAATTCACTTGAAGATGTAAAAAAAGATATCCAAAGTGCATCTGCAATTGAAAAAGAAAAGGCAATTGTAGTACTGCCTTTTGATAATATTAGCCCAGATAAAGACAGTGATTATTTTGCAGACGGATTAACGGAAGAGCTTATTGCAAACCTTTCAAGGCTGAAGAATATAAGGCTGGTACCGAGAACAACTTCTATGAGGTATAAAGGGACATCAAAGGATATTAAGACTATCGGCAGAGAAGTAGGAACAAGATATATACTTGCAGGCAGTGTAAGGAAATATCAGGAGAACCTGAGGATCACAGCAGAATTAATTGATGTTGATAATGATGCTCAGCTTTGGGCTGAAACATTTAAAGGAAAGCTGGCAGATATATTTGATATTCAGGAAAGAGTATCTAAAGAAATTGTAGATGCATTAAGATTAAAGCTTTCACCGAATGAAAAAGTAGTTCTTGAAAAACGCTCAACTTTAAATGCAGAAGCATTTGATCTATATCTGCGTGCAAGAGATTTCCTTTATAGGATGACAAAAGCTAATATCCATTTTGCAATTCAGCTATTCCAGAGGGCAATTGAAGTCGACCAGCGATACGCTTCAGCATATGCAGGCCTAAGTGAAGCGTATGCATACCTGTACCAGTATTTTGAGAGAAATAAAACACTGCTCGATAAAGCAATTGAAGCAAGCTTAAAAGCGTTGATGTATGACTCTTCTCTTTCAGAGGCATACGCTGCACTTGCACTAGCTCATTACAATAGAAGTTCATTAGGAGAAGCAACAACAGCGGGAGAAAAAGCAGTAGAACTTGACCCTAATAACTTTACAGGGATTTGGATACTCGGCAGGATATATCATAATACAGATAAAGATAAAGATGCTGTTAAGTTATATAAAAGAGTGATTGAACTTAATCCTGATTTCTATTCTGCATACATTGACCTTTGTGCCGCATATGAAAGGCTCGGTGAAAATGATGAGTACAGAATAATACTTGAGAAATCAGCCGAGGCATTCCCCCGGTATTTAGCACAGCATCCGGACGATGCAAGGGCACATATTTTTATGGCAACAACATTAGTACAGCTAGGAAGGATTGAAGAAGCAAAAATAAAGAGTGCCAGAGCACTGGAATTAAGCCCTGACGATGCACTAATGCAATATAATGGTGCTTGTTTCTACGCAAGATTAAACGAGAAAAAAACGGCTCTGGATTTGCTTGGTAAAGCTATCAAAACCGGGTGGGAAAATTATGAATGGATGAAAAGAGATCCCGATCTGGATTTAATAAGGCACGAACCAGAATATTTAAAACTTATAGAAGGTAAGTAGATAATAAAAATATTGAATATTTGGAAGGAGTTGATATGGGAAATTTGACCGGAACAACAGTATCTCATTACAAAATACAAAACAAATTAGGCGAAGGCGGAATGGGAGTTGTTTATAAAGCTGAAGATATTAAACTAGGCAGGAGTGTCGCGATAAAGTTTTTACCTCCACATCTTGCTTCAGCAGAAGAAAATAAATCAAGATTTATGCAGGAGGCGAAAGCTGCTGCCGCTCTTAATCACCCTAATATCTTAAACATTTATGAAATAGATGAGCAGGACGGTTCGCTTTTTATAGCAATGGAATATATAGAGGGTGAAACCCTTAAATCACATATAACAAATCTTAAATCAGGATCGGGCATACTTTATAACAAAGCAGCCGATTGGCTTAATCAAATAGCGCACGGCTTAAAAGCAGCTCATGATAAAAATATTATTCACCGTGATATCAAAAGCGAAAACATAATGATCGCGAAGGATGGCCAATTAAAGATAATGGATTTTGGCTTAGCTAAGCTGCAGGGCAGTTCAGGTTTAACAAAGACGGGCACATCACTCGGTACACTATCATACATGGCGCCTGAACAAGCACAAGGATTAGCTGCAGACCACAGATCCGATATTTGGTCGCTTGGAGTAGTCTTTTACGAAATGCTGACCGGAGAAACATTATTCAAAGCAGAGCACGAAGCTGCTTTATTATACTTAATTGTAAATGAGGAGCCGCCGGCACCGAGCCTTCTAGATAGAAAGATCCCGAGCCAGATTGATTTAATAGTAAAGAAAATGCTTTATAAGGATCCTGCCCAGCGGTATCAGAATGTTGATGAACTTTTGAAGTCATTAACAGAATTGAAAGAAGAACTGGATAAATCGAATGCGACATTAAAGCGCAAAGCAATTGCTGTTTTACCTTTTGATAATATCAGCTCCGATAAAGAAAATGAATATTTCGGTGATGGATTAACCGAAGAGCTCATTGCTAATCTTTCAAGGCTTAAGGAGATGCGTGTTATTTCCAGGACTACTACGATGCAGTATAAAGACACAAAGAAAGATATTAAGACTATCGGTAAAGAGCTTGGGGCGAGATATATAATGGAGGGAAGCGTTAGAAAATTTCATGACGACTTAAGGATTACTGCACAGTTAATAGATGTAGAAAGCGATGAACAGTTATGGGCAGAAACTTATAAAGGCAAGCTGGCCGATATATTTGATATTCAAGAAAAAGTAGCAAAGCAGATAGTTGATGCGTTAATGGTTAAACTAACTCCGACAGAAAAAGTTGAATTAACAAAGCGGCCGACATTGGTAGCTGAAGCTTACGATTTTAATCTGCGAGCTAGGAACTATCTATACCGACAATCAAAAAACAATATACAATTTGCTATTCAGTTTTTTGAAAAAGCAATTGCACTCGACTCCCGGTATGCTGAAGCTTATGCAGGTTTAGCTGAAGCCTATGCTATAAGATATGCTTATTTTGAGAGAAAAGAAACGTGGCTGGATAAGGCACTTGAATTGAGTTTGAAAGCAATTATGTATGACTCTACACTTTCGGAAGCATATGCAGCATTAGCTCTTTCTTATTTCTATAAAGGTTCTTTCGATGAGGCATTAGAGGCAGTTCAAAAAGCACTTACTCTGGATACCAATAACTTCTTTGCATACTGGATATTGGGAAGAATATATTTTACCACAGATAAAGACAAAGAAGCTATCAAGCCATTTAAGAAAGTAATTGAGCTTAATCCAGAATTTTATACTGTCTACAGCGATTTAAGAATGGTTTATGAAAAATTGGGAGACACTGAAAGGTTAAATGAAATTGTAAAAACAACCCTTACATTTTTCCGTCAATATTTAGAACAGTACCCTGATGACGGAAGGGCAAGGATATTATATGCAAGTATTTTAGTCTTTGTCGAAAAGATTGAAGAAGCCAAAAAAGAAACAAATATGGCATTGGAATTAAGTCCGAATGATAACGTCATGCTGTACAACGCAGTTTGTCTTTATTCCAGAATTAAAGAAAAGAAACTTGCTGTGGAAACATTAAGAAATATTATTTCATCGGGATTTGAACACTACGACTGGATAAAAAGAGATCCTGATCTTGAGAACATAAGAAATGAACCCGGATATTTGGAATTGATGAAAGACAAATAGGGTAAATGAATTTTAGATAACTTACTTTGAGGGGGAAATGGTTGGTAATACAATACTACATTATCCGCCAGAAGCGGATCAGCATGCGGCTGATAAAATTATTGAGAAGCTTGGCAAAGGCGGATTTGTCCGCCGAAGCCTTAATTAAATATTTGAGGCGTTAGATGATAGGTGAGACTATATTACACTATAAGATTATAGATAAGCTAGGCGAAGGTGGGATGGGAGTTGTCTATAAAGCCCAGGATACAAAGCTTGACAGATTGGTTGCATTAAAGTTTTTGCCTGCACATGCTCTTTCAAACAGCGAAGACAAAGAGAGGTTTATTAGAGAAGCCAAAGCCGCCGCTTCGCTTAATCATCAGAACATTGCACACATTTATGAAATCGGCGAGAGCAATGAATCTGAATCCGGGAAGCAGATGTTTATCGCAATGGAATATATCGAAGGAAAAACTCTTGAAGAAGTTATTCATTCGAAAGGAGGTTCGCCGCTCCCGTTAAAAACTGCTATCAATTATTCAATACAAATTGCTGACGGATTGCAGGCTGCGCATGAAAAGGGAATTGTGCATCGTGATATAAAATCCGCAAACATAATGGTAAATGAAAAAGACCAAATAAAGATAATGGATTTTGGTCTTGCAAAGTTTGCCGGCGGAACGAAAGTAACCAAGCTTGGAACAACTATGGGAACGGCGGCTTACATGTCGCCGGAACAAGCAACCGGTGAAAAGGTGGATCATCGGACTGACATATGGTCACTTGGAGTTGTAATTTACGAAATGATTTGCGGGCAGCTTCCATTTAAGAATGATTATGAGCAGGCTTTATTGTATGCGATTATGAACGAAGAGCCTGAACCGCTTACTGCAAAGAGAACCGGTATTCCAATTTCTATTGATGGAGTGATATCAAAAGCGCTTGCAAAGGACCCGGCAATGCGCTATCAGCATATTGATGAAATCCCCGCTGACTTAAAAACCATAGAATTAAAATCCGGAAGTTTAACTACAAGGATTTCATCCCAGACAAGAATGTTCCAATCACCACAAAAAAAATCATCAAAGATAATAAAACAGATTCCGTGGATGATTACCGGAGCTGTAATAATTGTCTCACTGTTTTTAATTTTCTTTTTGAGAACTAACAAGAGTACAGAACAAGATATTACAAAGCTGAGCGTTATCATTCCTCAAGATAATCCGCCGTATTTAACGGACAACCAGATAATTTCTATTTCTCCAGATGGAAAATATATTGCATATATTGGGACTAAGAATGGAAGTTCTCAAATATTTTTAAGGTCCATAACCGACTTTAATATGATTTCTCTTGAAGAAACTGAAGGTGCAGATAATCCGTTTTTCTCTCCCGATGGTAAATGGATCGCGTTCTTTTCAAATGGAAAGCTTAAAAAGATTTCGGTAAACGGAGGAACTCCGGAAACACTATGCGATGCGCCCGGAGACAGAGGAGGGTATTGGGCAGACAACGGTAAGATTTATTTTTCTCCGAACTATGCTTCAGGAATTATGGAAATATCTTCTGACGGAGGAAATGAAACGGTAGTTACAAAACTGGATTCATCCAAAAGTGAACGGACACACCGCTGGTGCCAGGTGCTGCCCGGAAGCAAATGGATATTATATACTATCGGCAATCAGACAAATGTTAATTCATACGATAATTCATTAATCGCGCTGCAGTCGCTGGTTAATAATAAGCGGTACATTCTAAATGTTAGTGGTGACATGGTCCGGTACATCGAACCGGGAATTTTGATTATTGCCAGGAACGACAATCTTTATGCAGCAAAATTTAATCCCGACGATCCCAACAATATAGCTCCTCCAATAACTATTCTTCAAAACGTTGCAGGCAATCCAAGCAGCGGAGTTTCATATTACGATATTTCGGAAAGTGGTAGTTTGATATACTTGCCGGGAGCCGGAGAAAATAATTTTAGTCTTGCATTAGTTGATATGAACGGGAAAATTAGCCTGCTTAAACTTGATAAAGATAATTATCAAAATCCCCGCTTCTCGTCAGACGGCAGTAAAATTGCTTTAACAATCGGCAAAGTTCCTGAGACCGACGGAAACATCTGGATGTATAACCTAAAGGAAAATACTTTAAACCGATTTACATTCGGGCAGGGCAATTACGATCCTTTATGGAGTAAGGACGGAAAGTATATTTATTATGCTTCCGGCATGAGCGGTTCCGAAGGCATTTTAATGAGACCATCTGACGGCTCTGCTTCCGCTCAGAGAATTTTTGTAACTCAAGACTTATTATATCCTCAATCTATTACTCCAGACTCAAAGTATTTAATCATTGGTAAATTTTCCGGTTCAACTCAAGGAGATATTGTTGAATTAAATATTCATGATGAGCAGCTGGACACTTTGATATCAACAAATAATAATGAAGTAAACGGCGAAGTTTCTCCCGACGGTAAATGGTTCCTTTATTGTTCTAATGAAACCGGGAACTCGGCTGTCTATTTAAAATCATATCCTGACTTAAAAGGCAAATGGCAGGTTTCAAACGGAAGCGGTTTAGACCCGATATGGTCACCAAAAGGAGATAAAGTTTTTTATTTGAATCCGCAGAATAAATTAATGTCTGTCTCAATTACAACTAAGCCGACGTTAATTATTGGAAATCCTCAGGTCCTATTTGATGTATCCGATATGTTATTGCAAGATGCTCTTGGCGCAAACTATGATATTTCGCCTGACGGGAAGAAATTTATCTTTGTATTAAGAAATGATCAGCAAAAAAATCATAATGAAATAAATGTTGTTCTGAATTGGAAGAAAGAGTTGGAAAGAAAATTAGACTAATAGCACTAAAGTATTTTTTTTTATGATCGGCGAAACAATACTTCATTATAAAATAATAGAGAAGCTTGGCGAAGGCGGGATGGGTGTAGTCTATAAAGCCGAAGATACGGAGTTGAAAAGATTAGTCGCTTTGAAATTTCTGTCCTCTTCTATTACATCCTCAACTGAAGACTTTGCCAGGCTAAAGCAGGAAGCACAGTCAGCGGCGATACTGAATCATCCTAATATTTGTATTGTTTACGCAATCGAAGAAGAGAACGGACGCCGCTTTATATCAATGGAATATATGGAAGGGGTTACATTAAGAAAGAAAATCGCCGATGCGCCTTTATCAATTGATGAAGCAATTTTATATGCAATTCAAATTGGGGAAGCTCTCGATGAAGCGCATAAAAACGGAATTGTTCACCGAGATATAAAAACCGAAAACATAATGATCAATTCCAAAAACCAGGTAAAGGTTATGGATTTCGGTTTGGCAAAGTATAAAGACCATGCTGCAGAGCCCGGATATGAGGGCACGTACGGAACTCTTGCATACATGTCGCCTGAGCAGGCAATGGATAATCCTTCAGGTTTTCCGGCAGATATTTGGTCTTATGGTGTTGTATGTTATGAAATGTTTACCGGATGGCTTCCCTTTATTCATAGTTATGAAGCTGCAATTATTTATTCGATACTAAACGAAGAGCCTGCCCCGCCTTCCCAATTTAGACCTGATATTCCGCAGGAACTTGAGAATGTTATCTTAAGGTGCCTTCAGAAAGAAGAAGAAAAAAGATTTCGGAGCCCGGGACAAATAGTTCAAGAACTTATCAAAATCAAAAATGATATTGCATCTCAAAGCATCAGGGAAAGCTTTAAAAGAGAAAATACAAAAGAAGAAAAAAAAGCGACCGAACAGAAACAGGCTACCATTATTTACCTGAAAATTCATGACTATGATGAATTGCAGAATAGGGTTGATCATGAAAATATAGTCGGAATCCTGGAGAAATATAACAGCATAATTAATCTTTCCGCGCAAAAGTTTGGCGGTACCGTTAATAAAACCAAAACAAGTGAAGCCGTTATATATTTTGGTTTACCTGCGACTATTGAAAATGCATCTTATAAAGCATTGAACGCGGCAATTGAAATTTCGAGCGAATTCAGTAATCTAATTAAGCAATATAATATACCAGGCAAATTTAGCTTGAATATTGCAGTCAGTTCCGGAGTTGTTATTGCGGGAAGTATTTCTTCCGGTCAGAGTTTAGAATATACTGTAATAGGTGATGCTGTTGAAATTGTTTCAAAATTAATTGAGATAGTATCCGGCGGTCAAATACTCGTAGAACATTTAACGTACAAGTCACTAAAAGATATTTACATATTCAAACCGTATAAATCACTTTCACTAAAGGGTAAGCGCGACCCGGTTAAAATTTATGAACTCGATCTGGCCGGCAAAGAGCCCGTAAAAGATTTAACATCTTCTAAAATATTAATACATTCGGAGATAGTAGGAAGGAATGATGAATTAGATAAGCTGGAATATTTAATTTTAAAGGCGATAAATGGCGAAGGCTCTGTAATCACCATTATCGCCGACGCGGGAATAGGTAAATCGCGGTTGCTAAACGAAATCAAAAAGAAAGAAGTATTTCAGCGGGTAATACTTTTAGAAGGTAAAGCAGAATATGCTGATAAGAACGTAAGCTTTCATCCGATTGTTGATTTAATAAAACAATGGGCTTGTATAACCGATAAGGATAATGAGAGTCAGGCTTTCTCAAAGCTTGAAAATACAATAATAAATCTTTTTAATAAGGATGCAGTTGAAATTATTCCTTTCGTTGCTACACTAATGGGTTATCATTTATCCGGAGAATATGCAAGCCGGATAAATAAAGTTTCTCCCGATTCTCTGAGTAAGCTGATCCAGAACAGCATCCGTCTTCTTGTGTTAAAAGGCTCCGAGTTGAAGCCTGTAGTTATAATAATTGAAGATTTGCACTGGGCGGATTTATCTTCAATTGAATTAATGCAGTCTCTTTTCCGCCTGGCTGAACATAACAAGCTGCTGTTTATTAGCACGTTGCGACCGAACTTTTTGGAAACCGGAGATAAAATACTATCTGTAATACGCGAAAAATATTCCGGCTTTTATACAGAAATAAATTTACGACCTTTAAACCTTAAAGACTGCGGGTTACTCGTCCATAACCTTTTAAAGATGCAGCAGCTTCCCCAGCAGATAGAAAAATCAATAACAAAAAGTACGGAGGGAAATCCGTTCTTTATCGAAGAAGTATTGCGCTCATTGATTGATGATAATATTATTGAAATAAAAAATAATCAATTTATAATACCGCAGGATATCGGAAATATTGTTATCCCGGGAAATGTGAAAGATGTTTTGCTTGCAAGAATCGACAAGCTGGATGAATCAACTAAATATATTTTAAAAGTTGCTTCGGTAATCGGAAGATATTTCTTGTACGGCATACTCAAGAAAGTAACGGTGGAATTTGATGACCTCGATACCAGGATTCAACATTTAATTAGGCTTGAACTAATTAAGGAAAATATAAACAGCGCGGAACGCGAATATCTATTTCAGCATGCACTTGCTCAGGAAGCAGTTTATGAAACGCTGCTGACTAAGAGTAAACAGGAGCTGCATTTTAAAGTTGCAGATGCAATAGAAAATTTATATGCGGATAGAATAGACGATTTTTACGAATTGCTGGCGCATCATTACAGCCTTGCCGACGATAAAGAAAAAGCCGAGGAATATTTAATTAAAGCCGGCGAGCGTACTTTAAAAAACGCCGCATCAAATGAGGCTCTTATTTATTTTAAGGAAGCTCTGAAATTATACTTGCAAAAATACGGAGATGATGTCGATAGAGAAAAAATATTTATGCTGGAGAAGAACATCGGATTGTCGTTTTATAATAGGGGATATTTTATCGATTCGGTTGAACACTTCAAAAAATCACTTAAGTCTGTAGGGATTAAAACAGACAGAAGTAATTTAGGCGAAATATTTCGTCTTACAATAAACCTATTGCTGATTATCCGGAACCTTTATTTCTCAATAACAAAGTCAAAGGTTACTCCTTCGGAAAAAGATTATGAATTGTTTGATATGCTGTATAAAATAGCAGTCTCGTATGCGAATTATAACGGCAGAAAAATGTTCTTTGAATTGCTGAATCTGACAAGAGTAAAAATCAGTTTTAACTTGAAAGGCGAAGACGGATTTGCGACTTATTCTTATGCAAGCTCTTTATTTACTTACAGCGGATTTTCTTTTTCATTAGGGAAGAAATTTTTGGAGAAGGCAAATTCAATTGCAAGACAAAGCGGGATAGATGAAGTTTATAACACCGGACACGACGCCACAATATTTATTTGCCTTACCGGCAGCTGGAAAAACTTTTCTAAAATAAATGAAAAGCTGCTTGATATTAAACTAAGATCAGGAGATTTATTTAGCGCTATTTACCAGATTAGCTGGGCATTGTATATAATAATTTGCCGGGGTGAATATGACTATGCGGAATATCTTATCAATAAAGGAGATGAAATAAGCGAGACATATGATTTTGACTACGGTAAATTATACATGCTTTCGTTCAAAGCAGATTTAAACCTTAGCAGAAGAAACTTATATAAAGCAATAGAATATTTTACAGAATCATGCGAGCTTGCTGAAAAGCTCGGACTGAATTCCTGGATTTTAGGCTTGTCCGGTAAAAGAGCGAAAGCTTTTATTTTGTTGAACGATTTTTCTTCGGCAAAAGACTCTCTTGATAAAGCAGAGAAAGCATTGAAAGAAACCGATTCACTTACGCCGATGCTGCTTTCCTATTTTATTGCGTATAAGCTTTTTTATTACGTCAAGCTGTATGAAAATAGTATAAAAGACAACCCGCCGAAGTACGAAAAAAATATAATGCTCGAAAAGGAAATTAGTAAGTGTGCGAAAGATGCTTTAAAAGTTTCAGTGAAAGTTGCGGAAATTAAACCGGAAGTTGATAGATATATCGGGAATTATTATTGGCGTAAAAATAAATATCATAAAGCTTCTAAATATTTTCAAAAAAGCATAACATACGCCAGACACCTTGAGGCGCTGCCTGAACTTGGAAGATGCTGCCTTGAATTCGGCAGTTTCCTTTCTGATCCGGCAGTTCCGGATAAAAATAAAAACGCCGAAGAATATTTATCTGAAGCTAAAAATATATTCGACAAATTAAATCTTACCTGGGACTTGGACGAATTGAAAAGGATGAAAAATCTTCCCTTAGCAAAATCAAAAATGAATAAATCACTTATCTAATTAAAATGGAGCATGATATGATAAATAACTTATCTTTAGATACTCATGGCTTTTATCATCCGTCTAACGATGATGAAATTAAAAACCTAATTCTATATGCTAAAGAGAAAGGGAAAAAAATCCGTGTAAGAGGTTCGGCTCATTCTGTGAAAGATGCAATTTATACAAGCGTAGATTGGCAAAAGAGTGATAACGGAATTGACATTATGCTTGACAAGATGAGAGAAGTCAAAATCGATAAAGAGAAAAAAAAGGTTACTGTTCAGGCAGGATGTCATCTCGGAAGAGATCCGTATGATCCATCCGGTACTTCAAATTTAATAAACAGTTTGTTTTACCAATTGGATGCAGCAGGTCTTGCTGTGCCGGATATGGGGGGCATAATTCATCAAACAGTCGGGGGATTTATTTCAACAGGCTCTGCCGGAGGCTCGGTAGTGCATGCTTTTAGCGATCAGATTGCCGAAATAAGACTTATTGACGGGAATGGAGTAACTTATACTTTAACAAAGGAGAGCGGAGATTTGTTTTACGCAGCCGGTGTTTCGCTCGGGCTTTTAGGAATAATTACCGAAGTCACTTTTAATCTTGTTGATAAATTTGACATCATAGGAGAAGAAACAACTACAACTGACG
>Ga0208139_1000037_pt1 | contig 13211 bp, 10 predicted proteins | sample SF_Rice_5C_0N_10_FD_185613 | JGI IMG/M metagenome (GOLD analysis project Ga0208139, IMG submission 185613) | Rice paddy soil microbial communities from Twitchell Island, California, USA - SF_Rice_5C_0N_105 (SPAdes) (version 2) | ecosystem: Environmental > Terrestrial > Soil > Paddy field/soil ...
AATAATATTCTTACATTTTCCATTACATATATTCTAAAATTCACACATGAATTATAAACTTCTAAAGCCCTTCTATCAATTGGTTGAAATATTGAATTATTAACTATGTTATTCATAATTAAAATTTTTCATAATTTATTCATTATATATCAATAAATACTTTAATCAGTTATAACTAATTACTTTATGATATTCTTAGTCTTAACTTCTATCAGGTCATTCTGTATTGCATATTTTACAAGGCTTGCTGTATCATGAATATCAAGTTTTTTCATCATATTCATCCTATGACTGTTGACAGTGCTTAAACTTAAAAATAACTTCTCCGCAATTTCTTTACTCGTTAATCCTTCAGCAATTAATTTCAGAATTTCAAATTCTCTCCTAGTTAGCTTGGTGTCTAAATTAGGAATACTTTCTTTGCTCCTGGTCCTTTTTATTAACCCATCTAATAGCACTCTGGATACTGAAGGGCTAAAGAATGTCTCATTGTTGGCAACTGATTTAACACCGTCAAATATTTCCTTCTTCTCAGCATTCTTCACAACGTAGCCGTCAGCTCCCGCTAAGATCATTTCCTGAATATAACCTTCGTCCTCATGAATAGTTAGTATTAACACCTTTGTGCCGGGATAGTTTTTCTTTATTAGTGTAGTTGCTTCTATCCCATTTAAATTAGGCATAGAAATATCCAGTATAGCGACATCAGGCTCATATTTAGCAATTAAACTTAACGCTTCGACCCCGTCAGATGCTTCACCGACAATTGTAAACTGCGGATCGCTCTTAAACAATGATCGAAGCCCGTCTCTGACGATTCCATGATCGTCGGCAAAAAGTATTTTAATTTTTTTCATTGCTTGCATATTTTGTTATTGGAATATTTACTTTTACACTAACTCCATCACCTGGAGCTGATTTAATAGAAAACTCTCCCCCTATAAGTTCTGCCCTTTCCTTCATGTTTATTAATCCGAAATGTTCGTTCACTTTTTCTGTTTTACTAAAATATTCCGCTATATTAAAACCCTTACCTTTATCAGTTACAGTTAAAAATAATTCTTTTTCTTTTTCTGATAGTTCTAATTCAATTTTTTTAGTATCAGCATGTTTAATAGAATTAGTTAATGCTTCCTGTGCTATCCGGTATAGTACTATTTCAACTTCAGGATTAAACCTTTGAAATGTAGCTATCCCTGTTTCAAATTTAACCTCAATTGAATGCAGCTTAGCAAATTCTGAACATAATAATTTCATAGCTGTTACGAGTCCAAAATGATCAAGTGCAGATGGGCGAAGATTAGATGAAATTCTCCTTACTTCGTTAATTAAATCATCAATTTCCTTTTTAACAGTTTTAATTCTTCTTATACTTAACTTTTTTCCGCCGTCTACTGATTCCTCAAAATAATTAAGATGGAACTTGAGTGCTGTAAGCCTCTGACATATATCATCATGCAATTCACGCGAAATCCTTTTCCTCTCCTCTTCTTGCGCCTGCTGGGTTGATTGAGCAAACTTCCTCATATCTTCAGCGCGCTGCTTAATCGCATTGTTCAGTTCCTGCTGCAGAAGTTTTCTTTCAGTTATATCCCATAGATGACATTGGACTACCCTATCTTCGTTTACGTTGTAAGCAATGCTTATAAACTCAACCTTTATACCTCTATTATCAATTGTGCAAAGATCAAGTTCGTTATACCTAACATAGCCATTTTTAATAACTTTCTTAAAAGCTTCTTGAGATTCAGGAATGTCTTTTACAAAATCAAGTTCCCAAAACTTTTTATTTAATAGTTCTTTTTCAGGGTATCCAAGAAGCTCTATTACAAATGCATTGACATCAATAGTAATTCCTGTAGCCGCATCCAATAAAAATAACCCTTCTTTTGAAGTCTCGAATAATCGCCTGTACTTTATCTCAGATGCTTTTAGTTCGTCGGCTTTCTTTTTACGCTCAGTTATATCTCTTTGTACTATTATTACATGGGTTACAACTGATCTCTGAGATTTATAAGGATAACAAGCAATTTCAAAAAATCTATTATCAGAGTTCGGAAATTTTATCCATTCTTCATATAATGTTTCCTTACCTTTAAAACACTCATCTATATGAGGCTTCAGTATATTATTAAAAATTTCCTTGCCTAGGGTTTTCTCAATTGTCTGTCCGATTATTTCAATTTTATTTACTGTTAAAGCAGCACTGAATGACTCATTTACAGCTTCAAACCTATAATTCGAATTGACTAGAGCAAGATGCTCCTTTGATGCATTAACAATGAATTCATATTTCCTTCGTATTTCTTCAAGGTTTCGCCTGTCGGTAATATCACGTGTATTAACAATTACACCGTTTATAATTGGTTCGGTAAGAAGATTCTTCCCGATTGATTCAAGAATTACCCAACTATTGTCCTTGTGTTTAAATCTAAACTCAATTGTCGCCGTATATTCAGGGATTCTTGATACATGCTGGAAAATTTCTAATACGCTTTCCACGTCATCCGGGTGTATAAATTCAAATGCGTTTTTCCCTATAAGCTCTTCGGAATTATATCCAAGAACTCTTTCAACTGCTGAACTGTAATATTTAAAATTCGCGTGCTCATCCAGGATACTAATCATATCCAGAGCATTCCCTATTAATGCACGGAAATATTTCTCACTTTTTCTAAAAGCTTCTTCTGCCTGCTGCCTTACAGCAATCTCTGTTTTTAGGTTTGTAATTATATCAAAGAATCCCCTGAACGTCATTTCGAAAGGTGACAGAAATTCATTAAGGAATATCCCTGCTGAAGATAAAATTGATTTTTGCTCCCTAGGGCTTTTAGATTCCTCTAAAATTTGATAGAGCGTCTTTGAGTGAATAGAAGATATATTTAGAATTAGTTCGCCGTCATCAAGTGCTTTTCTTCCTAATTCATACGCAAGATGTAATTCGATTTCACCGCCGCTCTTTACATACTTCTTTAACGCAGTGTTGTACTCAGTTTCCAATTCCATATCGTATCTAGTAAAAATTCACATTATAAATTCTTAAATATACTTTACTACTACTACCAATGCATCATCATTTCCTTTATTAAATCTTTTGCATAAATGGTCTGCTAACTCCTGAGGGGATTTTCTTAAATGATTGGACTTTAGATAATTTGACTCATCAGAATATTGTTTGAATGTTCCATGGTCAATTTCAGCTTGATAATGCTCAGCTTCCGATAAAAGTTCTTCACTTGATCGTTCACCTGAGCGTGTTAGTTGTTCATATGCATGACGGGCATCCAACGCCAGCAAATGAATGTAATCATCATTTATCCCGTCAGTAGATAAGATTATTAAATCACCTTTAGTAATTGATATTACTGAGGCATATAGAGTCGGAAGTCTGTAGCCGACAACGCCAGGCCTCGTTATTATACTTTCATAAACCGGATTCGATGGTGTTAAATGAGGATCTGAGCGCAAAAGCATCCCCTCAACATTGCCTATACTTAGCCAAGTCAATGTTTCATCTGCAGGATTTATTGTTACTAATGCCATTACTACTCCTCGCGTAGATTTTAGCTTGTCATGACAAAACTTAGTAAGTGCTATAACTGATTCATGTGCATAATTATTGAGTACACTAACAGCTAATTTAGCTGCATTCGCTGCTTCGCTGCCGTGACCTAGTCCGTCTACAACCCCAATTAATACCTGTTTCTCTGTTTCTTTAACAATGTATAAATCACCGGACTCACTTTGCCCTGGCAATATCATAGCAGAAATACCGAATTCAATAATTTTATTTGGTGATAAATTATTCATTATTGATAAACCCATTTTTTCATTGTTACAGTTGTACCCTTCCCGACATCAGACATAAGTTCAAATTCATCCATTAATCTTCGTACTCCGGGAAGGCCAAGGCCGAGCCCTTTCCTGGTCGAATAACCGTCTTGCATAGCTAATGGAATATCCGGAATACCTGGCCCGAGGTCACGTGCAATTATTACTATACCATGCCTCCCACCTTGTTTAGCTGTGCCTAATATTATTTCCCCTTCTTTTGCGAATACTATAATATTTCTTGCAACTTCCGAAATAACAGTGGCGATAATTGTAAGGTCTGTCGATGAGAACCCGAGGCCTTTGCCTATAGTTCTCCCTTGCTCACGCGCTGTAATTATATCTGAGACCGATTCTATTGTAATACAGATCTCATTCTCCATTCTTAGACCTCTCTCTTGCTTGAACTCTGCGTTAAAAGTGCTAAACCTTCTTCAAGGTCAAGAGCGGTTGAGATACCCTCAAGTGTTAATCCTAATTGTACCATTGTAAAGGCAACTTCAGGTTGTATACCGCATATTACTGTTTCAGCACCTCTTAAACGTACCATGTGCGCAAGAGACCTAAGAGTTCTGGTTGCAAATGAATCCATCACATCTAGAGCCGTTACATCTATTATTACACCTTTTGAACGGTGTTTACCAACCTGCTCAACTAAGGCATAATGCAGCTTCAACAAGTCTGCATCTGTTAATGCAGCTTGAATTGTGGCTATTAAAAACCCGCCTTGCTTTAGAATAGGAACTTCCACTTATTATCTCCTTGGCGGTTCTATGGTCGCTTCACCTACCGGAACCACTTTATATCCTAAAAGCCGCTCTGCTTCTTCAATACCGCCTTGCAAGTCACCTACTGTATTCATCTTACTTAAATCAACACCTATCGTTACAAGTGTCTGCGCAATTTCCGGGGATAGGCCTGTAACGATTACCGATGCACCAAGCAAACGTGAAGCTTCAACTGTTTGTACAAGGTGATTAGCAACATTTGAGTCCATCGCCGCTACACCCGTAATATCTATAACTACTAGTTTAGCACGATTGGTCCTAATTCCTCTTAATAATTGTTCGGTTAACTGCCTTGCGCGCTGAGGATCTATTACACCGATTATAGGGAGAATAAGCAAACGGTCGCGCACCTGAAGTACCGGCGTTGAAAGTTCGCGTATAGCTTCCTGCTGCTGTCTGATTGTTCTTTCTCGCTCCTGTACAAAGCTAACTGCTACTGTGTTAGCAATCCTGTTTGCTGCAGGTTCATATGCATCTAATATTCTATTTAGCAATGCGAAATCATGCTGATACTTTGCAAATAACGATCTAGCAAGCACGTCGCGTAATAAAAGGACTATGCCAATAACTTCGTGCGTTTCAACACCCCTAGGAATAATTCTTTCGGAAAGATCTCGTGCATATGTCTGTAATGCTTCAAAAGTACCTGATTGAAGTGCATCAACATAGTTATCATAAATAGTTGTTGCTTCTGCAAAGATTTCATCCTGACTCATTGCTGTAAGCAGTTTTGCCTCAGTAATACGGCGTGCCCATTCCTGACGAAGCTGCGTTCGGTTATCTCGTAAGTGAGCGACTAACTGCCTTAGTAGTTCACTCCTTGATTCATCAGTACTTGTATCAATTGAAGTACTTCCGTCGAAATGATGAAGCGTTTTTTTTGCCATTCTTTCCTCGCTTAATATTTTATAACATTATTTATTTATTGCTATTACCTTATTATTTTTCCCGTATAGTTTAGGTCTTACATGAAGCTTAGCGATAAGAATTCTGTTGCCTATTTTTTCCACGAAAAATTATTCCCTGACTGCTATAATGTCAATTAGAGAAAGTGTGTAATTTTTTATAATTATTTCTATCTATCTGATATCATTAGAATTGTTTAGTTACTTTTATCTATTCTAACTAAATACTTTGATCGTTTTACAGTATTATCAGCTCCCTAATAAATGTAAAATTTGTTATATCTGATTTAAAAAGTAAGTTATGAATTTTTAGTTTGCAGCGCCCTCCGTCACTTTATAAACTAATTTTAAGGCTAAATCGTATCTTATAATTGAATAATATTGAAAAATAATCAACATATATCAGGCTCACTGTATTTTATATCCAGCTTTCCTTTTTTTTATCCCATTCTCTATTTTATCTGCACAAATTATTTCTTGATAAATGTTTTATAACATATTTACTATGCTTATATTTCTATAAGCACAAACAAAAATATTTTTATATGAAAAATTTATTCAATCTTAGATATTTGGGAATTACTATAACAGTATTTATAATTTTGTGGCTTCTAACATTTATTCCGATTAACCTTGGGTTTTTTAGCCCTGTATCAAAAGCACTTTATGATTTTGATATGAACGACCTTGTATTCTCCAAGCTAACTCCAGAACAACCGGCTGATACCAATATCGTTGTCGTAAATATTGGATATTTAAATCGGGCACAGATTGCTCAATTAATTACAATAATAAAGAGCTATGATCCAAAGGTTGTAGGCCTTGATATTCTGTTTCGTGAAAAAAAAGATTCTGCGGGAGATTCTTTACTTGAACAGGCTATTAAATTAGACGGGAATACAGTCAGTGTTAATAGGCTTAGCGGTTATAATGAATCAAAACAATGCTTCGATACAATGACAACCTCCCTTGATAGGTTTACTAAGTATTCTGTTTCCGGCTTCGCTAATTTGCCCAGCAAAGATGGTTCCGACATGACTACTATCAGAATGTTTATTCCTCGTTCCAAATATCATGACAGTACAGTGGATGCATTCTCATTAAAAATCGTAAATATTTACGATAAGAATGCTTACAATTATCTGGTTAAAAGAAATAACAATTATGAAACCATAAATTATAGAGGAAATGCAGATAAGTTTTACTATGTTGACGGCACCGATCCGGCTAATCTTACTAACCTTGACTTCATAAAAAATAAAATTGTCCTGCTTGGTTTCCTTGGCAATTATCCGGTTAAAAATATTTTTGAAGATATATTCTATACCCCACTTAATGAGAACTATGCAGGAAAAACTTATCCTGATATGTATGGTGTGATTATCCATGCGAATATTATTTCTATGATACTGGCAAGGAATTATATAAATGAATTCCCTACCTGGATCGAATTGCTTTTAGCTATGCTTGTATGTTATTTAAATATAGTTGTAATAAAATTTATTCAGAGCACAAAAGTAGATTGGCTTAGCCTAATCAGCTTAATCACTAAAACAGTAGAGTTTGTAATACTCCTTTTTATAGAGCTGGAAATTTTCATAAATTTTCGATTGGAAATAAGTATTACATTAATGCTTGCTTCTATCGTAGTTATTTCAGACGGTGAAGCTATTTTTGATATTGTAACTGAAAAAATTAAGAAAATATTCGGGAGAGCTTAATATGAAAAAAATCATTTTTACCCTGTTAGTCTTTATTGCAGCTTCCAGTTCAATTTTTTGCCAGGGAGCTAAATTCGTAGTCCTTACTGTAAAAGGAAGTGTAACCTTGGAGAGGAATAAAAAGGCTAGTACTATAAAAGCCGGCGATAAAATTTATGACAATGACAAAGTAAAGCTGGGTAAGAAAACTTACCTGGATATCGTTTACAAAGACGGTAAAACACTCAATTTAACAAAAGCCGGTACATATACAACAGCAAAATTAATAGATTTGGTAAAAGCAACCCGTACCTCGACTACTAAAAAGTTCGCGAATTATGTACTTGCCGAATTCACTAAATCTGTTGATGATATAAACAATATGAAAGTAACAGGTTCTGTCGAAAGAATTGTAAAACCGGCAACTGAATATGCAATTCCTTATTTTACTAATGTACTTGACCCCTTGGTTACATTTAAATGGTTTCCAATTACCAGCAAATCTTATCTATTCTCAATTGTTAATTCAAATGGCGGGGTTGTTGATTCGGAGAATATTTCAGATACCATTATAACTGTTAATCTTCAAAAGTTAAAATTAATGAGGAGCAGCAATTATAAATGGTTCGTAAAAGATGCAAGCAGGCCTAGATCTCTTATTGATACTTGTAAGTTTTATTGGATTTCACAGAAAGACGCGAATTCTATAAAAGATACAATAAATATATTGCTGAAGGATTGGAAGGATTATGATCAATCTATGAAACAAGCTTTATTGGCATCATTCTATTATAATCATAAGTTATATATTGATATGCTTCAAGCTTATGAAAGGGCAATTGAGCTTACTCCTAACAATGACACATATAAAAAACTATATATCCTCGCTCTTGATAAAGTCGGATTAAAAAATATGGCTGCAAACTTAAACAAGCAGACGGAAAAGAAAATAAATCTTAAAATTAACTTAAATAATTTTAAATAATATAAAAATCAAGTCTGCCGGTTAAATTTATAAATTCAATTCCGCTTTCATATCCGCAGCTAAGCATCCGCTTAGTTGTGATCAAAATAAATTCTAAATTAATTTTCAAGTGATATAACACAAACAAGGTTTAAGTTTATTGACTTCAAAATTCTATCTTGTTAGGTTTTGACGCGGATAAATATTCATTTCTAAATTCATATTTATTAATATGCTCAAGAAAGGATAGTTTCTATGAATAAACTTTACCTTTTTTCTCTATTCTCAATAGGGCTTATCTTAATTCTATTATTCTTTGTCCCGGCTTCTATGTATGCTCAAACAACTACCGGAAATATTTCCGGGAAAATAATTGATACAAACGGACAACCCCTTTCCGAAGTTCAAATAGTTGCAGTCAATAAATCAACAGGTACAATCAGGGGAACATATTCAAACGATAATGGTATTTATCGTATTTCTTCTTTGACTCCGGGTTTATATCAAGTAACCGCAGATAGAGTCGGGTTTGCCCGAACTGTAAGAGATAACGTTAGTGTCTTAATCGGCAGTACGGTTCAAGCAGATTTTTCTTTATCAACAAAAAATATTGTAACAAAAGAAGTTGTGGTAGAAGCTACCCCTCCTCTTATAGATACCAAAAAGTCTGCAGTCTCCATTGAAGTACGCCCCGAACAAATACAGAGCTTGCCTCTTAATAGCAGGAACTTTCTTGAGCTAGCCACAATCGCTCCAGGTGCCAAAACTTCTATCGGAGGAAGAGGGCCGGTAACTACCGGTGCATTAAATTCACGCTTTATAAATGCATATATCGATGGTGTGGATTTTAAGAATTATGATCTAGGCGGGGTTCTTGGAACATCTTTTGGCGAAACTACAAATATAGTACCCGAAGATGCCATACAGGAGTTTCAAGTAATTACAAGTATGTATAAAGCAGAATACACCGGCGCTTCAAATGGTGTAATAAATGCCATCACCAAATCAGGCGGTAATCAATTTCAAGGCTCTGCATTTGGCCTTTTCCGGTCTGAAGGATTAAACTCCAGAGGCCCTTTTGAAAAAACAAAACCTGATTACAACCGTCAGCAGTTGGGCTTCTCTCTTGGCGGACCTATTGTGAAAGATCAAACTCACTTCTTTGTAGCATATGAAAGAGATAATATAAATAACTTCTATACCGTAAGCACTGGCTATCCGCAGCTTGACGGTACTTATAAAAGCCCGATGGTCGAAAATTTAGGGCTCGTTAAGATCAATCATAATGTTTCAAAAGATAATCAATTGGAACTTAGATGGTTGTCCGTCTCTACAGACAATAATCCGGGGAATTTTGGAGGTATTACTTCATTCAGCGACGGCTTTAATCTTAGTTTCAGGCTAAATTCATACTTACTTAACGATCGATGGGTATTAGGCAATAATACTGTAAATGAATTTAAACTGCATTATGAAAGGTACCGAAAGCTTGCTTCTCAAGTGAGCAGTCAAATCGCCGAAGAATATCCTACTTTAACAACCGGGTGGAATCCAAATCAGCCTCAGACTGAAGAACAGGATTCTTATGAATTAAGAGATGACATCAGCCATTTCGTTCAAGGCTCATCCGGCACCCATGAACTAAAAGCAGGCATAACACTTGATCGGGTAAGGTTGTCCTCTGCAGCCGCTTTTGTCAGCGGAGGACTGCTTGTCTTTAGATCTGATACTAGTTCCCAGCCTGTCGAAGGCTTGGTCGGTTTCGGTGATCCGGTAACTCAAACTTGGAATACTAGCTTTGGGATTTATGCACAAGACGACTGGAGCCCTATTTCCAATCTTACATTTAACCTTGGGCTAAGATGGGATTTCTCAAACAATATGATTGATAACAATTATACTCTCCCAACTTCCTTAGCCGGCGATACAGCATTATCTAATCACCTGCCCTCTGATTACATCCCTAATGGAAATAGAAAAATAGATATGGGCGATATAGCACCGAGAGTCGGGCTCTCCTGGGATATGTTCAATGATCAGACAACCACTCTTCATGGAGGCGCCGGTATTTTTTATGATAAAGTAATCTGGAATTTCCCTTCCAATGAACAAAGCAACGGTTTATATAATATTTACACTGTTGTCTTTAACTCTAATACACCGGTTACCTACGATAGAAACACTCTTATAAATTATATCCAATCAGGCAAAGTTAAGCAACCGGCTTTCGGCGTAACCCTTCTTTCTAATTATATGCCTACCCCTTATACTGTGCAGGCATCATTGGGAATTACTCGCCAAATTACTTCCAATCTGGTTGCTTCACTTGACTATATAAGCATCCGTGGTTATAATGAATACACTACTTATAATATAAATTATCCCCAAGGACTTGGTAAGCCTAGAGTTTTAACGTCTAAATACACCGGAATCAACTTAACTACATCTCAGGGAAAATCCTGGTACGATGGAATTGATTTAAGCATCAGCCGTCCGTATATGGGTGACTGGCAGGCACAGCTCTCTTATACACTTTCCTGGGCATTCGATACTTTTGATGATCCGTTCTCAGGATATACATTGCAATCAAGTATTTTAAGAGCGCCCAGCGCTCAAGATGAGCGGCACCGTTTCGTCTTAAGCGGTATGGTAAATCTGCCTTTTGATTTTCAGATTAGCGGAATTATATCACTCGACTCACCAAGGCCGATTCCAGCTATTTTAGGTTATGATGCTAATATCGATGGCTCTGCAGCCGATGATTTCCCGGCAAGTGGAAGGAATTCTATTTATCCTGATATGGGGAAAATAAGAAATTGGGATAAAGATGTTGACCTTAGAATTTCTCGTTACTTTGATATTACCGGCTCAACAAGAATTATGCTTTTGATCGAAGCTTTCAATGTCTTTAATTGGACAAATTATTCAGGTTACTTTTCTACAATAAGCAGATCAAATTTCGGGCAGCCTAACCTTGCTCTTAATCCAAGACAGGTTCAGATGGGTATCCGGGTTCTTTATTAATTACTGAAGTTACGCAAAACTGTAATTCTGAGCGGAGCGAAGAATCTCAAGGTTACGATTTTGAATAATTTTGAGATATTTCACTTCGTTCAATATGACAAAAATTATCATTTGCGTAACTTCAGTTAATTATTTTAAATATTAGGTGACATTGCTCTGTATCCTAATCGGATAATTATCCGTTTAGGATAATGTCTTTTATTTTTAAACCAGATTCTAAATTCAATTCGAATTGCTATAATATACGAATTTGGAACCACGAAGTGGTTCAATATAAATAGCCACAGATGAAATCTGTGGTTAACTGACCAATTAGAATTTAGAACCACGGGGTGATTCAATAAGTTGTCTGCCGGAATAAAATGAAATTGATATTTTATAAATATATAATAGATGTAAACCCTGATTTATCTGCAAGTAAGCTGGCAGATAACAGCCTGAAATGCTTATTCTTTTAATTACATTATGTCAACTCCAAAAAAATAAAACAACTATTATGAAAAATATTTTTAATGCCGTTATTCTTATTTCCTTTATATGCATAACGAATATTACTTACCCAGGTAATATTCCTAAAAGCATCAACGCCAAAACATACAATCAAATAAAAATAATCTTAAACACAATATCCCCTGATTCACTAAAATCATATGACCATACTTTAGTTTCTTTCGGTACAAGGCAAACTATGTCTGATACTGTAAGCTCAACCAGAGGAATCGGAGCAGCAAGAAGATGGATCATCTCAAAGTTCAATTCATTCAGTGCCGTTGACCCCGACTTTAAAGTTTATGAAGATGAATTTACTCTTAATAATGTACCCCGTATAAATATACCGACTAAACTTGTAAATGTTTACGGTATCCTTTGGGGTAAGGAAGGTGAGAATGGCAGGTATATTATTATTTCCGGCCATATGGATTCAAGATGCACAGATATTATGAACTATACTTCAGATGCCCCCGGTGCAGATGACGACGGAAGCGGGGTATCTTTATCAATCGAAGCAGCACGAGTATTTACTGCTAATCACTTTAAACCGAATGCAAATATAATATTCATGTGTTTCGATGGAGAAGAACAGGGACTTTATGGGAGTGAGCACTTTGCCTCTGATGCCCGTAAAAAAAATATGAGCATTATAGCTGACCTAAATAACGATATAGTTGGAGCTGTCAGAGGAGGTAATGGAATCTTAAATAACAATACTATAAGATTATTTTCGGAATATTATGATTCCTTGGAAATCGGCAATCGTGAAATAAGTGCAGGACGTATCGGCTACGAAAATGATAGCCCATCAAGAGAATTAGCCCGTTATATAAAGAGCAACTCTAAAGAATTTCTTCCGTCATTTAATATTGAATTGATTTATAGGCAGGATAGGTTTCTACGGGGAGGCGATCATTATTCATTTAATAAGTATGGCTATGCAGGTGTGCGTTTTACAGAACCTAATGAAGATTATCATCATCAGCATCAGGATGTAAGGACAGAAAATGAATTTGTCAATGGGAAAGAAATGAAGGTACTGTACGGCGATCTTCCGCAGTTTATGGATTACAAATTTCTTTCAAAAGTATGCAGAATAAATACATTGAATGCAGCTCTTTTATCAATATCACCGGAAGCGCCGCAGCATTTGGAAATGCTGGTAGATAAATTAGAATATGGAACAAGATTCAAATGGGAGAATGCAGATATGGGAAAAAATATTTCAGGTTGGAAAATATATTACAGAAAAACATATGAGCCATATTGGTCAGGCTTCGTCCCCGTCGAAGGCTCGGCTAATTCAACAATTGAATACAATTTAAAAAGCTTATCCAAGGACAATTATATCTTCGGAATATCAACAGTCGGAACTAATGGAATAGAAAGCATCCCTATTGCACCGCTGCCGGGAAGATAATATAAATCGCGTAGCACAGAATTATATGCCTTAGCAAGCCTGTGCTACGTTTCAATTAAAGATGACATGCGGGAAGGAAGCATTGAC
>Ga0208139_1000043_pt1 | contig 12881 bp, 10 predicted proteins | sample SF_Rice_5C_0N_10_FD_185613 | JGI IMG/M metagenome (GOLD analysis project Ga0208139, IMG submission 185613) | Rice paddy soil microbial communities from Twitchell Island, California, USA - SF_Rice_5C_0N_105 (SPAdes) (version 2) | ecosystem: Environmental > Terrestrial > Soil > Paddy field/soil ...
GTAAAGGATGCTACTGGAAAATCAACTGGAACAAGAGTCGACGAAGGGCATAAGCCTGGACCTAAACATCCTGATCCACGATCTCATAAGCAGCATACTCATATAAAAGGAATTAAAAATTCAGATGGGACACCTTGGTTACCAATTAAGGAGTAAAATATGACTTATAAATTTTCATATGGTGATAGTGTTATTATAATAAGAGAGGCACCTTCTGAATTTAATCCAGGTGGTTATGGTGAAGTATGCAGTATGCGCACCACAAACGAAGGTAAGAACTTGTATATTGTAGAATTTGGCGACGGGAGTGATTTAGAGGTACCCGAAGAATATTTAGTCTTAGACGAAGAAGAATTTAAATCAGGATCTTAGAAGCAATCATATATTATTTAATGTGTAAATAATTTAATTTCTTTGAAAGCTCACCTTGACAGCATTCTGATTACTGAAAATGCCAGCTGAGTACATCAAGTCTATGATGACTACTATCCGTATGGATTAACAATGCCGGAAGGAGCCAGGTATCTCCCAAATCCGATCCTCGGTAAAATTTACCTGCAAGGAAAGAGATGCTTCTACTTGATTAGATTACTGCTTTCGAGGGAACAAGATTAGGCTGTATTATTATAACAGTTGGGATAGAAGTATCTTGTAACTGGAAATAAATCCTCCCAAAATATTATACGCGCGCCATCTATTTCCCATTTATAAAATGCACTCATCGGAACCATTACAAAGTTCCTATCTAAGAGTCCCCGCCGCCATTATTTCTTTTGTTTTATGGCCTCTATCAGGCTATTGAAAATCAACGGTATATCTGAACGAAACTTAATTTACCGGGTATTGCTTGAAGGGAGGTATCGATTACCCCGAGAGGTAACGGTGATTCTTTCAGCCGGGGCAATATACTCTTCTTTTGTTCTTCTTTATTTATAATGATTTGGTACAAACTCAAGTTTAAGAATCTCGGAGTCTGGTAAATGTTTGAAATGATGAATTAGTTTAAAGTAGCAGCCAATGATAATATGCTTACTATATTATGGCTTCAAAATAATTAATGGGATCTCTCTTCAATTACATTAAAATATTTTCAAGCATTTCTATCATATCTCCATTTTAACGTCAATATTTTATAGTGAATTTCTTTTTATATTTCTATAATTTTACTATTTAATTTATTAATTAAATGGAGAAATTAAATGGCTATCTTGCGTAAAATTAATCTCACCACTTTGCAAGGCAGGATAGGTGATGTAGTTGTAAAAGTATATGAGGATAAAACTGTTATTTGCCGGCGGGCTTCAAGCTACAAATTGAATTATGGGCCTGCGGCTGTGGAAGGGAGAAATAAATTCAGCGTAACAGCTCATCTGTCCAAAGCAATCTCTTCTCTTCCTGATCTTAAGGCAATATGGAAATTAGTTCAAGTTTCAAAAAGTACTGCATACCTTACTATCTGCAAATATAATTATGCTAAATCATCTGCCGACAAGCCTACTCCGGATAATATAATTACTCCCGGGGGTTTTAAATTGCCTGTTATTACTGCTGCAATTAATGCCGATAAAATAACAGCGTCTATCTCTGCTTTAAATACTATTCCGATATTTACAGCAAAGGAAGTTAATTTATCATTTAATGCAGTGGCATGCTTCAGCGATCCGGTTAATCCTAATTGTGCGCCTTATGAGTTAATTACATGTTCAAAGGAAATTGTTGGATTCGACTACGCTAAGGCATATGAGCTTCAGATTGGTCTTAATTCCAAACAGCAGGTTGCAGGTGCTAAATATAATAATTGCATATTGTACCTTAGTGCTGCTACAAAAGCTGTAGATGGAAATATTGTTAAACATTCGGCGACTTACGCGGAATTAATTTCGAGTCATTTATAGTTGTAAAACACCCAATGTTTGATAAATATTGGGTGTTTCTTATTTAATAACGTTGATACGATAAATGTAAACAGCCCGGGTGCGACTGGTAAAATAGAAGAATAGTTTGCCGTCTTTATTCTCGTATTAACATGGTGCTCTTCCGGAGCACTATTCTCTGTCTCTTACATTTTTTCTACAAACATTCAACTCCTACCGGAGTTGTCAAATAGGTAACCTACTTTGGTGCAAATATTCAATTCTTAACGGAGTTGTCAAATGGGTAACCTGCTTTGGCGCAAACATTCAATTCTTACCGGAGTTGATTATCGGATAATCTACAGAGCTATATAATTTCAATTCCTACTTAGGTTGATTTCTATGGTAAGCCAATAGGTGCAAGCATTAAACTCCTAACGGAGTTGGCACTCCTGCAAATATGCAACGCAACATACATTCAATTCTTAACGGAGTCGCTTATAGGATAACCCTACATCGCTCAATATATTCAACTCTTAACGGAGTTGGTGCTTCTGGTTGCTTCCATCGCTATATATATTCAATTTTTGAAAGTGGTGTTGAGCAAATTTGATTAAAGATATGAGGATTTTGATGATATTATTATTAACTGTTGCTGAAGTCAACAATTTAGGTTATATGATCCCAAAATTGAGAATGGCAATTATTTGATATTCTCAATTGTGGTTTTATTCTACAATTTATTGTCAGGTAACAAGCATTTTTAATAATAGTATTACGGCATATTCTTTGTCATTCAAAAGCAAAATTAATCTAACTGAAGTTAGAATATGATAAAGATAGATAAAATATTATTCCCATCAGACTTAACGGCTTATTCCACCGCCGGTTTGGAGTACGCGCTTACATTGTCAAGATTGTACGATGCTAAATTATACATTCTCCATATCCTGGATACTTCAATGTTTGAGGAAATAACCGGTAATATACCGGAGACTGATGAGATGTACCTGAGCCTTGAAGAGAACAAACGTATTGAGATGAATAAATATATCAGAGAAAATCTGAAGGAGAATTCGAAGGTATTTCAGGCTTTAAAGTTTGGTAAAGTAAGTGATGAGATAATAAAGTTCGCAGAGGATGAAAATATTGATCTGATAATTATGGAAGAGACCGGTCTGCGTTCCAAAGAAAGCTCAGCCTTTATGGGAACCGTTGAAAAGGTAATAACCGGGACGAATATTTCGGTTCTAAATATAAACGGCTTAAGTACGGAAACAAAGCCTCATTATAGTAGCCTCGCTGACAGCAAATTGCAATTGAATACGTTCGGCAGGGCATTGTTCAATTAAAGAGTTTCTATTTAATGTGATTAGATTATATGAAGTAAAGGAATTCAAAATGAAGAACGTGGTTTATTATCTGATTTTTGTTTTACTGGTTGTTGCATTGTACGGCTTCGCATTTACAATCGGCTGATGAACAAACAAATAATTTACTAACAATTTCGTTATTATAAATTAAAAAGCTTATTCGATTTTCACTCAATAGATGAACGATTTAAATAAGCGGTGCTTTCAAATAAATTTAAGAAGATTATTTTATAACAAAAAGATAGAAGTTTCATTTAGCAATTCGGGAAAAGAATTAAGTTCTTTGGCATTTTTAAGGTATGGTCAAACGAATAATTCAGCAAAGGCCGAAAATAAATGGGACATAACAGGAATTATAAGGTTTATGAAATTATTCGATATTGCAGGTAGGCAGTCATGTTAGTTACTTGTTCGCAAATGGTAAGCAAAAAAAACAAATCCAATCTACGCAAAATACATCTTTCCAAAGATGTACTTTTCACATTAGTACTCTCCTTTCTTGTATTAGTAACTACAGGTAAACTTGGTGCTCAAACTAACGATGACTGCCTTACTTGCCATTCAGACAGTACTCTTACAATGGTCAAGAACAAAAAAACGGTTTCACTCTTTGTTGATGCAAATGTACTTTCGCATTCTGCACATCAAAAAGTACAGTGTATTGCCTGTCATACCGGATTCGATATTAACAACACCCCGCATAAAGCAAATATACAGCCAATTGACTGCAGGTCATGTCATAAAGATGCTGCGTTAAAGCATCCTTTCCATCCGCAGATGCTTAAAGCCAATACGGTAACCGGAGGACCTGACGTTAACTGCAAAGGCTGTCACGGCACGCATGATGTAGTTTCTCCTAAAGTGCCGGGTTCAAAGTTTAATAATTCAAACATTGTTGAAGCATGCGGAAGCTGCCATCAATCAGAGAAGGAGCAATTCGTTACATCCGCACATGCTAACGGATTAAGAGAAGGAATTAAAGGCGCACCGAATTGCTTTACATGCCATAAAAATCAGATTACTGCTATTACTATTAAGGATACTGCAGTAGTAAAATTAGCGCAGGAAAAATTATGCCTTTCATGCCATCTTGATAACCCTCAAATAAGAGCAAGAACTTCTCCTTCCGCAGGTTTTATAGCTTCGTATGAGCATAGTATTCATGGTAAACTTTTGAGTGAGGGAAACGGTAAGGTAGCAAACTGTGTAAGCTGTCATACTGCACATAGAATGAAGGCTCCGGGTGACCCCACTTCGACAGTAAATAAATTTAATATACCGAATACATGCGGGCAGTGTCATAAAGAAATTGCTGCAGAGTATAAGCAGAGTGTTCACGGTGTTGCAGTTCTTCAAAAAGGCCATATTGATGCGCCTGTTTGTACGGACTGTCATGGCGAGCATAATATAATGAAGCCGACGAATCCTAATGCGCCGACATCATATGCTAATGTCTCACAGCAAATTTGTTCGAAGTGCCATAGTTCAATGGCTCTTTCTGCTAAGTACGGTTTGAATCCTAATAGATGGAGTACATTCAAAGATAGTTATCATGGTTTAGCATTGCAGGGTGGAGCTACAACAGTAGCAAATTGCGCAAGCTGCCATACCGCGCATAATATATTGCCGCCGAGCGATCCTAGATCAAGTGTTTATAAAGGAAATCTATCGAAGACATGCGGTAAGTGCCACCCCGGAGCTAATGAGAAATTTGCTGTCGGGAATATCCATTCATCCACAACGGATAAGAAGACTGATCCGATATTATACTGGATCGCTTCGATCTATCTGGCAATGATCATCTCAATTATCGGCGGGATGTTCCTGCATAATATTCTTGACTTCATTAAAAAAGCAAGAATAAAGAAGCTGAAGATGAGAGGAATGATGATCGAAGAGCACCATGACCACTCTCTTTATTTAAGAATGAATGTTAGTGAAAGGATCCAGCACATTCTGTTTTCCTTAAGCTTTATTACTCTTGTTATTACAGGATTCATGCTTCAGTATCCAAATTCCTGGTGGGTATCGCATATAAGAGATTTGAGTGAGAATGCATTTGTATATAGAAGTTATCTGCACAGGATTGCCGCGGTAATAATGATTGCAGTCAGCCTATATCATATTTACTACATTTCTGCTACTGAAAGAGGTAGGCAACTAATAAAAGACCTGCTTCCTAAAAGACAGGATATATACGATGCAATCGGCGTTGCTAGATTTAATCTTGGTTTGTCTAAAGTTAAGCCGATGCTTGATAGATTCAGTTATGTAGAAAAGGCAGAATATTGGGCGCTGATTTGGGGAACTATAATTATGTCGGCCACCGGATTTATTATGTGGTTTGACAATACCTTTATCGGTTTGTTTACGAAGCTGGGCTGGGACATAGCGCGTACAATTCACTTCTATGAAGCATGGCTTGCAACTCTGGCTATTATTGTTTGGCATTTCTACTTCGTAATATTTAATCCTGAAATTTATCCGATGAATACTTCCTGGATTACAGGCAATTTAACGGAAGAGGAAATGAAGGAAGAGCATCCGGCAGAACTTGAAAAGATTAAGCAGCAGGAAGCTGAAGGATCGCATTCAAGCAGCAATAACAGAAAAGGAATCTAGAAGGGCGGGGGCAGCAGCTTATGAATTACAGATATTGCGTTCATATAAATAGGGAAACGATTATATCATCGTTTTCTAACCTGCTATTATTTTTATATTTGGTTTTAAGCTGCAGCGCTTTTACTCTGGCACAGAGCAATGATGATTGTTTAACTTGCCATGATGATAATACACTTAGGGGGAAAAGAAACGGGAAAACAATTTCAGTTTATGTAAACAGCAAAGAACTTAAAGGCTCTGTACACAATGATGTTCAATGTATAGATTGCCATGTTGATCTTGCTAAATCAAATTTTCCGCATAAAACTAATGTCCAGCCTGCACAATGCAGCTCATGCCATGATGATGAGCAGACACAATACATAGCGGGAATTCACGGCAAGAAGTACTCTAAAGGTGATCCCTTAGCTCCCAATTGTCAAACCTGTCATGGTTCTCATGATATAACTAATGTAAAAAATCCGAGTTCGGCAGTAGCCCCGATCAAAGTCCCGTTCTTATGCGGAAGCTGCCATAGGGAAGGTGCGCCAGTACAGGTGCAGAGAAAGATTCCTGAGAACCACATACTAGAAAATTATTCTGAAAGTTTGCATGGTGTGGCATTACTGCAGAAAGGGCTTTCAGTTGCACCTAATTGTGCATCTTGCCATTCGCCGCATAAAATTCTTCCGCCTTCTGATCCTCAATCAACAATTGCACGTCAGAACATAGCAGCTACATGTACAAAATGCCATGCTGAAATTGAAGTCGTTCACCGGAAAATTATTAAAGGTAAACTTTGGGAAAAGACGCCGCATGTTTTACCTGTATGCATCGACTGCCATCCGCCGCATAAGATCCAGCAAGTACTTTATGAACAGAGTGTTGCAAACCAGGATTGTTTGAATTGCCATGGAAGGACGAATTTAAAATCCGGCGACGGCCGTTCAATGTTTGTTGATGTTGTGCAGCTTCAGAATTCAATTCATTCGCAGGTCTCATGCAGTCAATGCCATAATACAGTAAATCCTTCTTTACTTCGCCCATGCACAGGTATAACATCTAAAGTTGACTGCTCAATATGTCATGCCCAAGAGGGTGATCAATTCAGCGAAAGCATTCACGGTCAGCTTTTAGCAAAGAATGATCCCAATGCACCGACATGCGTAGAATGCCATGGCTCGCATAACGTATTAAGCAATACTAATCCGATTTCCCCGACCTTTCACACTAATATTCCGAATCTTTGCGCCAGATGCCATCGCGAAGGAGAACCTGCGGCAGTTAGGTATGTGGGGAAAGAGCATGATATAATTAATAACTATGTTGAAAGTATACATGGGAAAGGATTATTGAAGAGCGGCTTAACGGTAACAGCAACTTGTACTGATTGTCATACAGCGCATCATGAGCTGCCGCATTCGGATCCTACATCTAGTGTAAACAGGAAAAATATTGCATCGACTTGCGGGAGATGCCACTACGGAATTGAAAAGCAGCTTGAGAACAGTGTCCATTCTCCATCTGTAACAAAGACAGATAAGAGACTCCCGGTATGCAATGATTGTCATAGTGCGCATCAGATTTCAAGAACTGATGCTGCGGGTTTCAGGCTATCGATTATGAACATCTGCGGTAACTGTCATGAAAAATATGCAAATTCATACTTCGACACATATCACGGCCAGGTTTCACGTCTAGGTTATGCAAAGACAGCAAAATGCTGGGACTGTCATGGCTCGCACGATATTTTGCCTGTTGAAAATCCCGCTTCGCATTTAAGCTTTCAGAATAAAGTTCAAACTTGTAAGAAATGCCATGAAGGAGCTACAAGGCAATTTGCCGGATATTTTACCCATGCAACTCATCATGAGCCGGTTAAGTATCCTATAATGTTTTGGACATTTTGGGGAATGACCGGGCTTCTAGTCGGTACCTTCTTTGTGGCAGGTGTGCATACTTTATTATGGCTGCCCCGCTCAATTAAATATAGAAAAGAATTAAAGAAAAGATTATCCCGTGAAGACGAGGATTTAGAATCATAAGTCCGAGGAAGCTATGGAAGAGAAAGAAGAAAAAATATTAGTAGAAGAAGCAAAGCCGGTTGAGCTTCATTCGATCAAGAAAGAGAAACTTCAATTTCAGAGGTTTACACGGTTAAATCGAATTCTTCATATCCTGATGATTGTTAGTTTTATAAGTTTAGCGCTTACGGGAATGACTTTAAAATTTTCATATACAGGCTGGGCGGTTTTCCTTTCCCATTTGTTCGGAGGCTTTGAGTCTGCCGGTTATATTCACAGGTTCTTCGCTTTTGTAATGGTGTGTGTGTTTATGACTCATCTTATAGATCTTATTAGATTGATGAGAAGGGAAAAGAAAAGCCTGAGAGAATTAATTTTTTCCCCTGACAGTTTGATGTTTAACAGGAAAGATGTTAAAGATCTTATCGGCACTTTGAAATGGTTTATAGGAATGGGAGAACGCCCGCAATACGGCAGATGGACTTACTGGGAGAAGTTTGATTACTTCGCTGTATTCTGGGGAATATTTGTAATCGGATTTACCGGGCTTACCCTTTGGTTCCCTGAAGTACTAACAAGCATTTTGCCCGGCTGGTTTATAAACGTTGCTACAATTATTCACAGCGATGAAGCCCTTTTAGCTACCGGATTTATTTTTACAGTTCACTTTTTTAATACTCACCTCCGCCCGGAAAAGTTTCCCATGGATATAGTAATATTTTCAGGAAGGACTTCGCTTGCAGAATATAAGATAGATAGGCCGGCAGAGTACAACGAGCTTTTAGAATCCGGTAATCTTGAAAAATTCCTTGTAGAGCCTTATCCTCCGATTGTTATAAGGGCTATAAAAGTGTTCGGCTGGATTGCATTAAGTTTAGGTTTCAGCATCATAGTATGGATAATTTATGCTATGGTTTTTGCATATAGGTAAAATCAAAGCAAAGAAATTTTTAGAAAGTTGAGATAGATAGAATGAGAAAGTGGTTGCCGTCATCGTTTTATAATACCGTTACCATTGCAGGTGCAGCGCTTGCCTCAATAAGTTTCGGGCTTATACTTTTCCTTATGCTGCTGGAATCTCTCGCAAAAGAGCAGAAGCCGTACATGGGGATAATCGCTTTCATTATACTCCCAGGATTTTTACTTATAGGCTTATTCTTTATAGCATTTGGAATTTATAGAGAACACCGGAGAGATATTAAAGGAAAGCACCGCGAGCATATACTTCCCAAATTAGATCTAAACGATCCAAAGCATAGGAGAGTATTTACAATATTTTCTATTGGAACAATACTCCTATTATTCTTCAGTGCATTCGGGAGCTATGAGGCTTATGAATATACCGAATCAGTCCAGTTCTGCGGAACTACCTGTCATAAGGTTATGAGCCCTGAATACACTGCATATCAGAATTCTCCTCATGCTCATGTAGATTGCGTTAAGTGTCATATAGGCCCGGGAGCTGATTGGTTTGTACGATCAAAAATTTCGGGATCATACCAGGTTTATTCAGTTTTATTTAATAAATATCCGCGGCCGATCTCGACTCCTATAAAAAACCTGCGCCCTGCTAAAGAGACTTGTGAACAGTGTCATTGGCCGAGTGCATTTTACAGTAAGATGGAGAAGCTAAAGACTTATTACTTATCGGATGAAAACAATTCTAAGATGCAGTTAACTTTATCTATTAATATCGGCGGCGGCAACGAAGCAACGGGTGTTACTACTGGAATACACTGGCATATGAACATTGCAAATGAAATTACTTATATAGCAAGTGATAGGGCGCGTCAGGTAATTCCATGGGTAAAAGTAAAATCCAAGGACGGAAAAGAGACAACTTATCGAAGCACCGAAGAAAAGCTTCCTAAAGAAATGATTAATCAGGATAATATGCGCATAATGGACTGCATTGACTGCCACAATCGTCCGACACATATATATCATCCGCCGTCATCGTCAGTAAACGACGCAATAGCTTCGGATTTAATTAGCCCCGATCTACCATATATAAAGAGCGTAGCAGTTCAGGCGTTAGAAGCAGGATACACAACCAAGGACATTGCGCTCGACAGTATTAAATATTCAATAGAAGAGTTTTATAATCTTAACTATCCCGATATAGTCTCAAAAGATAAAAATCAAATCGAACAAGCAGTTCAACAAGTACAAAAGATATATTCGCTGAATTACTTCCCGGAGATGAATGTAAGCTGGAGAAAATTCCCCAATAATATTGGGCACTTATACTCGCCTGGTTGTTTTCGCTGCCACGATGGTAAACATGTTAGCAAAGATGGAAAGGTAATTTCCAAAGACTGTAATATTTGTCATACAATATTCTCTGAACAAATTGGAAATCAAAAGCCGGAGCTATCATTAACTGGCGTTAAATATCAACACCCGATCGACATCGGAAATTCATGGAAAGAGACGAAATGCAGCGATTGCCACGGCCCTAATTAAGCTGATGCAATAATTATACTCCATTCGGGCAGGCTTTCGACATGTATTTATCGATGCAGAGGGTATAGGTATCTAATAATCGTACTAATTCCTAGCCAGATGATTCCCGGCGTTAATAATTATAATTAACCAAGGGTAAATTGTTATGGAAAATGTTCAAGGCAAGCCGGGCCTAAAAAATAGGCGCGACTTTCTGAAGTACTTACTCGGTTTCGGGGTACTCGGATTTGCATCTGCAGTAATCTATCCGGTCCTTTCTTATTTAAAGCCCCCAAAGCAAAGTGAAGTTGAAGTAACGAGCGTAAGTGCAGGCAAGTTAAGCGACTTTCCTAAAGACAGCGGGAAGATAGTCCGTTTCGGAAATAAACCTGTAATAGTAGTACGTTCGGCTGACGGAAATCTTCATGCTTTGTCTGCGGTATGTACACATCTCGAATGTACGGTTCAATTCAAAAAAGAATTAGGATTGATCTGGTGCGCCTGCCACAATGGTAAATATGATCTTAACGGAAGAAATATTTCCGGTCCTCCGCCCCGTCCGCTGGCTCCATTTAATGTAGTTGTCAAAGCCGGCGAAATAATCATTTCAAAGATAGCGTGAGGCAGAGATGAAAAATTATCTAAAAAATTTATATGGCTGGCTTAATGAACGTTTTCAGCTTGAAGACCTTGTTAAATTCATGGGGAAAAAGTATGTGCCTGTTCATCGCCATTCCGTATGGTATTATTTCGGCGGGGTGTCGTTATTCTTTTTCATTATCCAAGTTACGACAGGTATTCTGCTTCTTTTTTATTATAAAGGAAGTGCCGACCTTGCATTCGAGAGCGTTCAGTTCATTATGTCTAAGGTTGAGTTCGGCTGGCTTGTAAGGTCAATTCACGCATGGGCGGCGAATCTTTTTATTTTGTCTGCATTCATACACATGTTTAGTGTTTATTTTGAAAAGGCATACCGGAAGCCGCGGGAGCTTACATGGATAACAGGTATGTTGATGTTCTTCATGTGCCTTGGCTTCGGATTCAGCGGTTACCTTCTGCCGTGGAATACACTATCATTCTTTGCCACGAAAGTCGGGACAGATATAGTTAATGCAGTCCCGGTTATCGGTGCGCCTCTTAAAGTTTTTATCAGGGGAGGAGATGATGTAACAGGTGCTACCTTATCAAGGCTGTTCGGATTTCATGTCGCTTTATTCCCTGGAATCTTTACCATATTACTTGCTATACATTTGATCCTGATACAGAGGCAGGGAATCAGCGAGCCTATGCATTTAAGTGAAAAGCCTGCATCTGAAAAAAAGACGATGCCGTTTTTCCCGAATTTTATGCTGCGTGATTTACTGCTATGGTTAATAGTATTAAATGTTCTTGCGGTACTGGCAGTATTCTTTCCGGCAGATTTAGGGCATAAAGCAGACCTGTTTGCATCAGCGCCTGCCGGCATTAAGCCTGAATGGTATTTTCTATTCATGTTTCAAAGCTTGAAGTATTTCCCATCGCACATACTTTTTGCTGAAGGTGAAATGGTAGGAATATTATTATTCGGTGCAGCCGGTTTATTGTGGCTGTTAATCCCGTTTTGGGATAGAAAAAGTGCACGAGGCGAGCGAAATAGATTTGTAAACTATCTCGGCTTGTTTGCTGTTTTATTCATAATCATCTTAACAATCCTGGGGTGGCGGTCATGAACAAGAAAATTTTTATTCTCTCGTTAATTTTTATCAGCAGTCTGCTCTTCGGACAAAAGAAAGGTGAAGCAAGCAGTGATCAGTGCTTTATTTGTCACGAATCTGTAGGGAGCACCGAAGCGGATTTGTATAAGAAAGACATTCATTATTCAAAAGGAATTTCATGCGAAGACTGCCATGGCGGCGACAGTAAGACAGACGACATGGACAAGGCTATGAGCAAAGATGCAGGATATAAGGGAGTACCCAAAGGAAATGAAATTACTCAAGCATGTATAAGGTGCCATGCAAATCCTGAAATGATGAGAAAGTACGGCTCAAAGATTCCGACTAATCAGTTTGATAATTTAAAGAATAGTGTTCACGGCAAGCTGGCTATAGATGGAACTGAAAGGATAGTTCAGTGTATAACCTGCCATAATGCGCATGGAATAGTTGCAGTGGATAATCCTGCTTCTCCTGTATATCCGACTAATATTCCGGCTACATGCGGTAAGTGTCATAGCAATCCTGTATTTATGCGGGCATATAATCCAGCGCTGCCGGTAGATCAGGTTCAGAAATACAAAACTAGTATACACGGAATTAGAAACGCTAAAGGCGACCCCAAACCTGCACAATGTGTAAGCTGCCATGGAAGCCATGATATACTTTCAGTGAAAGATCCGAGGTCAAAAGTTTATCCCACCAACATTCCTTCAACTTGTTCTCATTGCCACAGCAATCCGCAATACATGAAAGAATATAAAATTCCCACCGATCAATTTGCAAACTATTCTAAAAGTGTTCATGGAATAGCACTTCTTCAAAAACACGACTTAGGTGCACCTGCATGTAATAGCTGCCATGGAAACCATGCCGCAACACCTCCAGGAA
>Ga0208139_1000044_pt1 | contig 12879 bp, 12 predicted proteins | sample SF_Rice_5C_0N_10_FD_185613 | JGI IMG/M metagenome (GOLD analysis project Ga0208139, IMG submission 185613) | Rice paddy soil microbial communities from Twitchell Island, California, USA - SF_Rice_5C_0N_105 (SPAdes) (version 2) | ecosystem: Environmental > Terrestrial > Soil > Paddy field/soil ...
ATACTTATCAAATATCTTTCTTTTTAGTGGTTCTGCAATTAATTATACTCTCAAACAAGAGCTTAAAATCGATTAATATTAATATATTTTCACTAATTATCAAATAATTTAGAATCTAAATATCAGGACACATTATCTTCAATATAATCTGAAATAGGATTGCAACTGCATATAAAATTTCTATCTCCATAAGCATTATTTATTCTTCCGACACTTGGCCAAAACTTATTTATTTTCAACCATGGAGCGGGGTAAGCAGCTTTTTCTCTAGAATATTGATGATTCCATTCATCTGATATCACAGTTCTTGCAGTATGCGGAGAATTCTTCAGAACATTATCATTGATATCCGCAGATCCATTTTCAATTTCTTTCATTTCCTTAAAAATTGAAATCATAGCATCGCAAAATCTATCCATTTCATGTTTCGATTCACTTTCAGTTGGCTCGACCATTAAAGTTCCATGCACTGGGAAAGAAACTGTAGGGGCATGAAATCCATAATCCATTAGTCTTTTTGCAATATCCTCTACTTCAATTTGAACAGCAGATTTGAAATATCTCATGTCAAAAATTAACTCATGAGCTACTCTTCCTTTCGTGCCTGTATATAGAACTTTAAAGTAAGATTCAAGTTTTGCCTTTATATAATTTGCGTTTAATATAGAAATTATTGAAACATTTTTTAATCCTTCTGCTCCCATCATTTTAATATAAGCGTATGAAATAACAAGAATATCGGCACTGCCCCATGGAGCTGAGGCGACAGCACTAATTCCCTTTCCATGCCCAAGATTTACAATTACGTGAGACGGAAGGAAGGGTACAAGGTGCTGAGCTACGCCAATTGGCCCCATACCAGGACCTCCACCTCCATGTGGTATACAAAATGTTTTATGCAAATTTATATGGCAAACATCTGCACCAATTTCGGCAGGGTTCGTTAATCCTACCTGGGCGTTCATATTTGCCCCATCCATGTAAACTTGCCCTCCATTCTTATGAATTATCGAACAAATTTCCCGTATATCTTCTTCAAACACTCCGTGGGTTGATGGATATGTTATTAATAACGCAGCAAGATTATCTTTATTATCATTGACTTTCTTAGTTAAATCATTAATATCAACATTTCCATTTTCATCGCAGTTAACTACTACCACTTTCATTCCAGCCATAACCGCACTTGCTGGATTAGTCCCATGAGCAGAAGAAGGAATAACTACCACATTACGATGTGATTCTCCTCTGCTATTAAAATATTCTTTAATAACCATCATACCAGTATATTCTCCCTGCGCTCCTGAGTTAGGCTGAAGTGAAATTGCAGCAAACCCTGTAATTTCACAAAGCTGTTTTTCCAGTTCCTTAATCAGATATTGATAACCAGATGCTTGTTCAAGAGGAGCAAATGGATGGATATTACTGAACTCAGGCCAGGTAATGCCAATCATTTCTGAGGTTGCATTCAATTTCATAGTACATGAACCAAGCGGGATCATAGAATGAACTAGAGATAAATCTTTATTTTCAAGCCTTTTCATATAACGAAGCATTTCCGTTTCCGAATGATATGAATTAAAAACAGGATGCTTAAGGAAGTTGCTTTTTCTACCTAAAATGCCTGGATAAATAATTTCAACTTTTTCAATTATTTGTTGGAGCACTTTTTCTGAAATTTTTTGATCTACAGCATCACCGAATATTGAAATAATTTCGAGAACATTTTCAAGTTCGGTTGTTTCATTTAATGATATGCCTATTGTATTATTAAAGTTATAACGGAAGTTTATGCCATTCTTTACAGCTAAACTTCTGATAAAATTAATTTTATTATTATTATTTTCATCAAATGAAATTCTCAGAGTATCGAAATAATTTTTATTAATCTGATTATAGCTGAGCTCTTTTAACGACAAATCGAGGAATTTAGTTAATTTATAAATTTTTTGAGCAATTGCTTTTATTCCTTCCGACCCATGATAAACGGCATACATTCCAGCAATTACGGCTAGGAGTACTTGAGAAGTACAGATATTACTTGTAGCCTTTTCTCTTCTTATATGCTGTTCTCTTGTTTGAAGCGCCATACGGTATGCATAATTACCCTGTGCATCAATCGAAACGCCGATGATCCTACCGGGGATTTGTCTTTTAAACTCATCTTTGGTAGCAAAATATGCTGCATGAGGACCGCCATAGCCCATGGGAACACCGAATCTTTGAGTATTACCAACGACTACATCAGCGCCAAATTCTCCTGGAGGTATTAATAAAGCAAGGCTAAGTAAATCAGCAGCAACTATTACATGAGTATTATTTTGATGAGCTTTTTCGATTATATTTTTGTAATCGTAAATTTCTCCGTTATCAGCTGGGTATTGTAGCAATATTCCAAAAATCTTTTCACTGAATTCAAGTTCAGAATGGTCTCCTATTTTAAGTTCAATTCCGAATGGATGCGATCGAGTTCTAAGGACATCAATTGTTTGCGGAAAACATTGTTCCGAAACAAAGAACACATTAGCATCTTGAGAATGCCTAAGTGAGTAAAGCATCAACATAGCTTCAGCGGCGGCAGTACCTTCATCTAGAAGAGAAGCATTTGCAATTTCCATACCGGTTAAATCAATAATCATAGTTTGAAAATTGAGCAATGCTTCAAGCCTACCTTGAGAAATCTCAGCTTGATATGGTGTATATTGAGTATACCATCCCGGATTTTCAAGAATATTTCTTTGAATTACAGGCGGAGTAATTGTTGGATAATAACCCATGCCTATGTATGATTTATATATTTTATTTTTACCGGCAATATCCTTTAAATGTTCTAAAAGTTTATATTCGCTTAATGGTTCATCTAAATTTAAGTCTTTTTTTAGACGTATTTTAGAAGGAATTGTTGAGTCAATAAGCTCGTCTACATTGTCAACTCCAATTGTTCGAAGCATCTCATGGATTTCTTCGGTATTTGGTCCAATATGTCTGTTAACAAATTGGTCAGGATGATTAAATTTATACATATTCTTAAAATACTTTCTAATAAAAAATAAAATTCAATATAGAAAAATAAGGAAAGTTTTTCACCTAAAAAATGAAAATCTATTAAGTATTTTCATTAAAAATCTTTATCAATGCCATGTGAGCAGCGTTCTGCTCAGCTGATTTCTTATTTCTACCGGTACCAATTCCAAATTCAATATCACCGATCATAACTTTAATAGTAAAAAGCCTATTATGCTGCGGACCTTCTTCTTTAATAACAGTATAAGCGGGATTATCCATTTTATGTGCTTGAGTATATTCGAGTAGCTGACTTTTGAAATTCTCATCTACTAGATAAATCCCCTCTTTAACATTCGGTTCAATTAAAATTCTTCTGATAAACTCCTTTGCTGACTTCAATCCATTATCAAGGTAAACAGCCCCAATCAAAGCTTCTAAAGCATCGGATAGGACTGTCCTTGAACCGTTGTTAAAATTATTAGAAAGATTCTTACTTACCAAAAGATAGTTTTCAAGATTAATATCTTCTGCAGCATCGGCTAAAGAAGATCTATTTACTATTTTTGCTCTTACTTTTGTCAGAAATCCTTCATCCTTATCGTTGAACTCTTCGAATAAATATTCAGCAACTGCTAGACTAAGTACCGAGTCACCTAAAAATTCAAGGCGTTCATTTGAAACTGAAAAATCGCTGCTTGTTTCGAGGAAAGACCTATGCATTAAGGCTTGAATAAAATAGGATCTATTTTTAATACTAAAACCTATAATTTTTTCTAGCTCTGAGAATTTTTGAGGAGTAAGAATTCGAGAAATTTCTTTAGCTTTGTTTTTCTCGGCTCTTTGTTTTAGCTTCTCAATTATCCACGAAACAATTTTGCCCAAAACTATTCCTCGAACTTCTTAAATAAAAGAGAGGCATTATGTCCTCCAAAACCAAATGTATTACTTATTGCGAATCTAACAATTCTGGCGGTTGATTTGAGAGGACTATAGTTAAGATCGCATTCAGGATCAGGATTAGTTAGATTAATTGTTGGTGGTACAACATCATTTTTAACGGCAAGAATAGTTGCGATAGCTTCTACACCTCCAGCAGCGCCAAGCAGATGTCCAGTCATAGATTTGGTAGAACTTACAATTAATTTATAAGCATGTTCACCAAAAACTTTTTTAATAGCCATTGATTCATTAACATCGTTATATGGCGTAGATGTGCCGTGAGCATTTATATAATCTATATCGGTTATTGACACTTCGCCATCCCTAATTGCTTCGCTCATTGATCTTACAGCTCCTTCGCCACCTGGGGTTGGAGCAGTCACGTGATAAGCATCAGCAGTTAAACCTATACCTATCATCTCGCAATAAATTTTAGCACCGCGATTTAAAGCATGTTCATAATCTTCAATTAAAACTATACCTCCTCCTTCCCCCATAACAAATCCGTTCCTTTCTTTATCAAATGGCCTGCATGCTTCTTGATATCTTTCATTCCATCTGGAAAGTGCTTTCATTGCATTGAAACCGCCTATAGACATTTCGGTAATTGCAGCTTCTGAGCCGCCGCAAAGCATTATATCAGCACTGCCTCTCTGTATCAACATAAATGCATCTGCTATAGCATGAGAAGAAGTTGCACAAGCTGAAGTAGTAGCATAATTAGGCCCTTTTAAACCATACTTTATAGAAATTTGACCTGCAGCAATGTCAGATATCATCATGGTTACAAAGAAAGGGCTTATAGCCCGAGGGCTTTTAGCCTCATGATATAACCAATGCTGTTGCTGATTTGTAGACATACCGCCAATACCGCTTCCAAAAATAACGCCGAATCTTTCTTTATTTATATTACTAAGATTCATCTCGGAATCCGATATGGCCATATCTGCAGATGCTATTGCATAATGTGTAAAAGGATCCATCCTTTTAATAGATTTTTTATCTATAAATTTTTCAGGATCGAAATTTTTAACTTCGGCAGCGAATTGAGTTTCGAAATTAGAAGCATCAAATTTCGTAATTGGAGCTACGCCATTCTTTCCTTTAAGCAGGTTACTCCAAAACTCTTCAACACCAATACCAATTGGAGTAACTGCACCAATTCCGGTGACAACCACTCTCCTTTTATTCATAAATAGCTCCGGGGGAATGATAAAACAAAAATTTATTTAAGGAGTTCAATAAGAAAGGCAAAGCCGGGAGATAATATTTCCCGGCTTTTAAACTCCTAATTTACTTTATCTTTAAGGTATTTTACAGCATCACCGACAGTACCGATTTTCTCAGCATCTTCATCAGGAATAGAAATTTGAAATGCACTTTCGAATCCCATAACCAGTTCAACAATGTCTAATGAATCTGCCCCAAGGTCGTTTGTAAACGATGCTTCTGGCGTAATTTGTGATTCTTCAACACCGAGTTTGTCAATGATGATTTCTTTTACCTTTGCTTCAACGTCCATATATTCTCCTATTTGGTTAAAGTTATTTGATTATTTATTTTCATTTTATTTACATTGCCATACCGCCGTCAACCGGGATAACCTGACCAGTCAGATAATCAGAATCACTTGATGCCAAGAAAGCAACCACCTTAGCAACATCTTCCGGTGTTCCTATTCTTTTAACCGGAATCATATTTATGATAGCTTCTTTCTGCTTCTCATTCAATTTCTCTGTCATATCAGTGGAAATATAACCTGGTGCAACAGCATTAACATTTATATTTCTTGAGGCTAATTCCTTAGCAGCGGACTTTGTAAATCCGATAACTCCTGCTTTAGAAGCGACATAATTAGCTTGACCGGGATTTCCAATCAAAGCGACAACAGAAGATACATTTATAATCTTACCGTACCTCCGCCCCAACATATGCTTAACAGAAGCTTTGGTATAATTAAAGACACTTTTTAAGTTAGCCGAAATAACTTTGTCAAAATCTTCTTCACTCATTCTAAGAAGAAGATTATCTTTAGTAATTCCAGCGTTATTCACTAAAATATCTAAACCACCTAACTTTTCCAAAGTAAAATTTACAGTTATTTCGGCTTTAGAAAAACTTGCTGCATCAGCTTGAAAACCGAAAATTTTAACTCCAAATTTACCTGCTTCTGCTTCTATCTTCTCAGCGGCTTCTGAAGAATTGTAATAAGTAAAAACCACATTGCAACCTTTTGCAGCCAATTCATAAACGATTGCTTTACCGATTCCCCGGCTGCCTCCTGTAACTATTGCGCATTTATCTTTTAACATCATGCCACTTCCCTTGATTCTTGTGAACTTAAATATTCTTTCCTGTATTCCTCGAGTTCTCTAAAACCATCTTCACCAAAGAAAAATTTAAGTTCTTCAATACATGCTTCATAAATAGAATTAGATGCTGCTGGGTTTATATTGCAGGTCTTTAGTCTATTTATATGTTCATCGTCAATTGTAAGAGCTCCTTCAAAAATTGTTAAAGGGAAAAGGATACAATATAGCGGCTTATGCTTCCATTTATGAACCCCCTGGATGTTTGCAAGTTTTTGAAGGGTACATAATCCATTTTTATCTAAAAAAACACATTTATTATTGAATAGTTCAGTTCCCACAGCTACACCGGATTCAAAATCTTCATCAATTTCAGGAGCTTCAAACCATTTACTAACCTCTTTAGTTTGAGTTTCATCCATCAAAGGAATTATATCCTCTTTAATGCCGATAATTAAGTCGTACTCTTTTTTATCTGTATAAACACCATACCAGCAGCATTCGCCAGTGCAATTACACTGAAAATTAAAATTAAAGATAAGCGGGTCTATCATTATTCCTTTGATTTTCTTTGGAAACTTCTCCATAACTAGATATATTTCTCCACATCAGTATATTTATCAATTGAAATACATTTTACATCAGGACTAATCCTTTTTAGCAATCCCTGGAGGACTTTACCTGGCCCCACTTCATAGAATTCATAAATTCCGTCATTAACCATGTTCTTAATAGTTTTTTCCCACTGTACAGGGGAAGTTACCTGCCGAAAAAGATTTGTTTTGATTTCTTCTTGATTTGAACAAGGCATCGCATTAACATTAGCATATACTGGAAATTTTGCTTCGTAAATCGGAGTATGATTTAATTCTTCCGATAAGATCTTTATCGCCGGTTCCATTAACGGAGAATGGAAAGCACCGCTAACTACTAATTCCTTTACAAGCTTTGCTCCATTTGCCTTGCAGAGTTCCATAGCTTTTTTAACTCCATTTACAGAGCCTGAGATAACTATTTGTCCGGGTGAATTGAAATTAGCACATTGTACAATCCCTGCTGATGATGCCTCTTCACAGCAAGCAGATACCTTTTCAGGGGCTAGTCCGACAACGGCTGCCATAGTACCCGGCCTTTCAATTCCAGCTTGCTTCATTGCTTTTCCTCTTGCCCTTACTAATTTTACTGCATCATAAAATTGTATAGCACCGGCACTTACTATTGCAGAGTATTCACCTAATGAATGTCCTGCTGCAGCATTAACTTGAAGAGTTCTGATAATACTTGCAAGAATAACACTGTGAATGAAAATTGCAGGTTGGGTAAATTCAGTTTGCTTTAATTCCTCTTCTGGGCCATTAAACATAATATAGGATAAATTAATTCCTAATGCTTCATCAGCAGTCCGGATCATCTCATTAGCTTCAACCGAATTGTCGAAAAGGTCTTTAGCCATTCCTACATATTGAGAACCTTGGCCAGGAAATAAAAAAGCTTTTTTGGACATTATAATTCTGTTTTAATCAATTTCTGTAAATATATCAAAAATTAACATTTCAATATCAAAGAATTAAAATATATTTTAATTTAAGCATAAATAATTAGGTAAAACAGCTAGATTTTATATTTTAATAAACATTCATCCTGAGTTTTTCCTAATTTATCTTATTTCATTCTATTCCATACTCCATACAACATAACAAGCGCCCCAGGTAAATCCGGCACCGAATGCAGCAAGAATTAATTTATCACCTTTCTTAATCTTACCTTCCCTATAATATTCCACAAGGCAAGAAGGTATAGTTGCTGCTGTCGTATTACCATATCTGTCGATATTAATCATTACCTTATCGCGATTTAATCCCATGCGTTCTGCTGTTGCATCAATAATTCTTAAGTTAGCTTGATGAGGCACAAGATAGGCAATATCGTCTGAAGTCAAATTGTTTTTCTTCATAATTTCGTAAGATATATCTGCCATACCCTTAACAGCTACTTTAAAAACTGCTTTACCATCTTGAAATATTACATGCATATTTTGATTTACTGTTTCATGGGTAGGTGGATTAAGACTACCACCGCCTTTCATGTTTAAAGCTTCCCTTCCCGATCCGTCTATTCGAAGTAAGGAATCTTGAAGTCCATATTTAAGATCTTCAGTAGGTTCCAGTAAAAGAGCTGCTCCTGCATCTCCGAACAAAATACAATTATTCCTATCTTTATAATCGACAATAGAACTCATCTTATCTGCGCCTATAACCATTACCTTTTTATATTTCCCGCTTTCAATTAAAGAACATCCTGTTTGAAATGCAAAAAGGAAACCTGAGCATGCAGCAGATAGATCAAATCCCCATGCATTTTTAGCTCCTATGTTATCTTGTACTAAACATGCAGTTGCCGGGAAAAACATATCAGGAGTAACAGTGGCTACAATTATAACATCAATTTCTTCAGCAGAAATATTCTTAGACCTTAACAAATCTTCAGCAGCTTTTGTTGCAAGCAAACTTGTTGCACCTTCTTCTAAAATTCTTCTTTCCCTTATCCCAGTCCTAGACCTTATCCATTCATCACTTGTATCAACTATTTTTTCGAAATAGGCATTGTCATAAATCTTATCCGGTACGTACATCCCAACCCCTGTAATTTCAGCATTGTATCTATTAACTTTCATTTTATCCTAATTTAAATTTGAATATTGCTTTATCGAATTCTCAATCTTTGATACTAATCTTTTTTCATACATCTCATAAGCTCGAAACACCATGTTTTTTACGGCTTTTGGAGAACTGGAGCCATGTCCAATTATACTAATTCCGTTAACTCCTAAAAGAGGCACACCGCCGTACTCCTGATAATCAAAATCTTTAAGTATCTCTCTCATACTATTTCGAACTATTGCCATTTTTAATTTGTTGGTGATGCTTTTCCCGGCAAATTCTTTAAACTTAAACTTTAGAAAGTCTAATACGCTTTCGCCGAATTTAATGATAATATTCCCTACAAATCCATCGCATACAACGACATTAACGGTGCCCCTTAAAATATCTCTGCCTTCAACATTACCGACGAAATTTAAATTCGTTTTTCTTATCAATTCAGCAGCAGCAAGTGTAACTTCATTTCCTTTAGTTTCTTCTTCTCCGATACTTAGGATGCCTACTATTGGATTCTCAACACCATATATCTCCTTAGTAAATATGCTGCCCATAAGTGCATATTCCAGCAGATGCCTAGGTTTTGAATCTACGCTGGCTCCAACATCAAATAAAGTACTAATACCAGTTTGATTAGGCATAGCTTGACCTATTGTCGGTCTGCCGACTCCAGGAATTCTTCCCATAATTAATGTTGATGCTGCCATCATTGCGCCGGTGTTACCTGCACTAACGAACGCATCAGCTTTCTTATCTCTAACCATTTGAGCCCCAATAACAATCGAGGAATTAGGTTTGGACTTTAATGACGCTGTAGGCGGGTCTGCCATCTCTATTACTTCATCTGTATGAAGAATATTATCGTCATTAAATGAAAGATGATTTGATTCAATAATTTCTTTAACAGTATTTTTTTCCCCTACAAAGTACAATTCAAAGTTATTATTCTCCTTATATGCCTGAATAGCTCCAAGCACAGCATTTAGTGGGGCGAAATCGCCCCCCATAGCATCTACAACTATTCTGCATTTATTCTTACCAGAATCAGAATCGTACATTCGAAGGATTTATTATACTAATTAGCTTTTTGGGATAAACATTGAACGTTCATTATAGTAGCCGCAAGAAGGGCAAGCGCGGTGGGTTAATTTCAATTCACCGCAATTTGAGCAAGTACCCAGTGCAGGCAGAGTAGCTTTATAATGAGTTCTTCTTTTATCTCTTCTGCTTTTAGACCATCTTCGTTTAGGATTTGGCATTATATTTCCTGTATTTAATTATTATTTATTTTATTTTTTAATTCCAATAGTGGAAGCCACCTATCATCAATTTTATCACGCTTGCAGTTACATTCTCCTTCATTAAGATCTTGCCCACACTTAGCACATATTCCCTTACAATCTTCTGAGCATAACTTCTTCATAGGTATAGCCAGCATAGCATAATCTCTAATATCTTCATCAAGAATAATTTTATCTGCATCCGACGGCAAATATGTTAGGTTTATAGCCTCGGTGTCTTCCGGCTCTATGCCAAGCATATAAACCATTTTATATGAGTTAGTTAATATGGATTTATAAATTTTTGTGCATCTATCACAATCGAACTTGGCATGCATGCAAAGTTTTGCATTTAGAATAATTTGATTATGAATTTTATTAAGTTCCACATCAACGTTTATATTTCCAAAGAACGGTTCTTCAAGTCCGGTATTAATTACCGGCTCTTCAAAATTAAAATTATGAATACCGTCGCCCAAACCTGAAATTTTAATCTTCATGATAACATTTTAATAAAAAGAGCGAAAAACGGTTCAAAATATACTTATACTTGGTTTTATAATCAAATAAGTAGGTCAATAAATCATGAATATTTCATATTTGTCTCATATCTGTCCAAAACGATGAAATAAAAAACAAAGAATCCCTCACATAAAGTTGATAAATTTGATTTGACAAAAAAACAATCAAACTATATGGAGGGATTCAATGGCAAATGTAACTCTTTTTAGTCAGATATTACAACATATAGACAGAAATATTTTTAACAAAGTAGTAGAAGAATATTCAACGGATAAACACAACAAAGGGATAAACAGTTGGACACATTTGGTAACAATGCAATTCTGTCAGTTTGCCAAATGCCAGTCGATAAGAGAAACGACAAACGGACTGTTGTCAACATCAGGGAATCTGAATCATTTAGGAATACAAAGGAAATCACCAAGCAAATCATCGTTGTCATATATCAACGCCACCAGAGATTGGCAGATGTTCAGAGAACTATTTTATCTGTTATATGAAGACTTTCAAAAGAGAGGACATTTCAAAAGGAAGAAGTTCAAGGGTATCAAAAGAAAGATATTTATGCTGGATAGTACAATAATCAGCGTATGCATAAAAGTATTCGATTGGGCTAAGTATAAAAAAGAAAAAGGAGCCATAAAACTTCATACACTTCTGGATTATGATGGATGTATGCCGAAGTATGTGTATATGACTGAGGGAAAAAGAGCTGATGTGAAACACGCAAATTATATGCTGATGCCGCCGGGTTCGGTAATCGTTGCCGACCGTGGGTACATAGATTTCAAGATGCTCTATAGATGGATGAAAGAGAAGATAATTTTTGTAATTAGATTAAAGGATGCAATTAAATATGAACAAGTAGAGGAATTTGCCTTACCGGAGGAAAAAGACCAACATATAATTAAAGATGAGAAAATCAGATTGACTGGTGATGACACCAGGGATTTATATCCGGAGTACCTAAGGCGGGTAGTAGTGTATTCTGAAACAGAGAAGTCGGATGTAGAGATAGTAACGAACAATTTTTCTTGGACAGCATCGACAATAGCAGAGCTATATAAACAGCGCTGGCAGGTAGAAACATTCTTTAAGGAGCTTAAGCAACACCTGAAAATCAAATCTTTTTTAGGGACAAATGAAAATGCTATGTGGATACAGATTTGGACAGCATTGATAACTCTGCTGCTAATGAAATACCTCAAAGAGATTTCGAAATATAATTGGAGTCTGTCAAATTTAATAGCCTTTTTGAGGATGAATCTGTTTGTAAAGATACTTTTAGCAGAATGGCTGGATAATCCTTTTAAGCCGCCGGAGGATTTTTCTATGGAAAACAGGCAACAAAATTTATTTTAAGGAGGGATGGTTTTTAAGAACTAGATGAATCTGTCCAAAACGATTCCTAAATAATGCTTTTTCCCTCTTTCATATTTATTTTGGACAGCAATGATCTAATTTCAAATTTATATAGTGAAAATTGTAGCTGTTTACTATATTTTATAACCCGGAAATTTTAACAAATATTGTAATTACTTGGAGACGAAAATGTAATATGCCTCTAATACCGTCAACTACCGTCCTAAATCCTGCCATGACGGCTTGATAACCGCTTAAATACCTGCTTTTAAGCGGTTATCAAGCCGTCATGATCTGAGGAAGATCGATAGTATAGCTTTATTACCATGCTATCAATTATACATGGCTTAGAATGTTATGATGGCAAAAATAGCTAAGATTTTATAATGACTAAACTGTATGTCGGTCAACTTGTAGATATAAGATAAACTTTGTAATTGATTTTCGAAGGTTATAAGTGTTTTTTATTCGATTATTTAGTTAAAAAAGTCGAATTTGATATCGTATTGTTTACTTTCCCTATTTTACAGTAAACTTTTATTCAAGCTCCTATATATTAACGTCCAGAAGCTTAATCATATTATAAGGTAAAAGGATATACTGGATGTAAAATTTACATGAATATTATAAACATAAATTAACATCGGTTGACTACTAGTATAATCAGTTTCTAAAGTTATTAAAATTTTAGTTTGAAGTAGATTACAAGCAATTTACCCTTGTTTAAGTTTGGAGGATAGTATATAGTGAAAAATCTTAGAATTATTATTCTATTTAATATTGACAATAACAGGCTAAAATAGA
>Ga0208139_1000046_pt1 | contig 12766 bp, 7 predicted proteins | sample SF_Rice_5C_0N_10_FD_185613 | JGI IMG/M metagenome (GOLD analysis project Ga0208139, IMG submission 185613) | Rice paddy soil microbial communities from Twitchell Island, California, USA - SF_Rice_5C_0N_105 (SPAdes) (version 2) | ecosystem: Environmental > Terrestrial > Soil > Paddy field/soil ...
CGACAGAAAGGACTTGCGAGCTGAAATAAATTGTTCCCGATTTTATTAAATCTTCCAGAGAGGCATTTTGAGTAGAAACTACTTTAGATGATGAACTAATTCCGTTCGAGACAGACAATATTTTCCTCAACAATCCGCCCGGTACATTTTCGGAGATGCCTGTAATAATAACATCGCCGGTTTTAAGACTGTTGAGAGTATCATCAACGGGAGAAAAAGTAATTGAAGAATCAGTTATAGAAATTATTTTTGCGGATTCACCATCAGAGAGGATTTTAGCATTACTGTTTAAAGTAATACCGGAAGGATTATTAGAATTATCTGAATTAACCGGATTATTTTTCGTGCAGGAATAAAATGCTAATGATAGAAACAAGCATAATAAAAGAAGCAATTTTTTCATATCTCATCCATAATAGCCATAAAATCATGAAATAATTATAAAAAGATTATACCTTAATTGTCCTTTTCGAAGTTAAAAATGATCAGATATATACAAGAGTAAAAAAGGCAGAAAACGTGCATAATTAAGGGGTAATTTAACCATTTATATTGTTCAAAAAAAGCTAATATGATGGCAATAACCCTGACATGGGTTGGAATACACTGCACCAAAATAAGCTGCTAAAGCAGAATGATAAGTAAAAGAAATTTACCACTGAGAAGGCAAGAGAAAAGCATGAGAAAAATTAAGAATATAGAATTAAATTTGTGCATTATGGAATTTTGAAAGTAAAGAAGAAGATTTCCCAAATTTATAATCGAAAGAAAATTGAATTTATTAAATCTTTATATCCGGCGTTAATTATGAAATTAGTGTATATTTTCCATACAATCATTTGAGTGATGATTAAAGAAAAATTATTCGAATCATATTATAATGCTTAAGTTGGAAAGATACTTTTGAAGAAGCAGATGTTATTACATTCATCAATGATTCTGCGAACGTGAATTTTACTTTTCCTGCTCTAACGCTTTGCACTATTTCGGGCACAATAAGAGATGCGGCAATGCAGAAGCCTTTAAGTAATGTCTGGATTGCAGTAAACTCAATAGAGAACAGTGATTCGATTTTTTTAGGTTCAGACTGGAACGGGAATTATTCATTAACCGTTTTTGAAGGCAGTTACACTTTGTATGCGTATGAGCCGGGTTATTTCTTTGAATATTATAAAGACGTATACAACAGCTTTGATGCATCTAAGCACTCGAGCGGAGCTTATTTTTATCAATTGAATGCGGGCAGATTTATTTCGACTAAGAAGATGCTTCTTCTTAAGTAATTTTACTGATAATTATATAGAATAAGTTTAAAGCTTTTTAAGTCTGCTTAAATAAGAAGAATTTAATATATAGATATCAGCGATCGCTAATAGAGTTAATACATTTCTTTTTTTTGCAGGTTCCTTAATGAAGGGAATTTCCGTATTTACATTAATAATTTGCCTCAAGCATGCTAAATAATTATATTTAATCATCCTTATTTCTACAAAATCCAGATTCCATAAATAGTGTGCGCAATTTGATATAAAAATATCATATGTGTAAACGATATTGATGATTATTATGTTGATCTTGATTTCATAAGTGGACTGCTCTTTTTAATTATCATGTAAGGGAACAGTAAATAAAAGAGCAAGCCATTTTAATTAATAAATAACTATATAATAAAAACAAAGGAGGTAGAAATGAGTCGCAAGTCATTTTCACGATTTAATGCCGCAGCATTATTGTTAATCCTAATTTCTCTTCCAGTAAAAGCACAGTTCAAAGACTATTCAGTAAAATACGGAGTACACATAGACGGGATAGTACCATCTAACGAATTTAAAAACTGGGAGAATGGATTAAAAACTTCTTATTTAGGCAGAGCGTTTTTAAGGTTAGAATTCACAGACTTTTTAGAAGGGGACTTAGGGGTTGGGTATGGTGAACAAGCTGGTTTGGATTTAAATCATGCTTATTATAAATCATCCATAATCCCGGCGGATTTCAGACTTATTTTAAGTCCGTTTAATTCATCGGACTGGAATCCATATCTTTATGCAGGAATCGGCGCTATGTATTATGACAATAGAATACTGCCCAGTACAATCTCTCCGAATGAAGTAAAGAAGTTCGGCTGGACAGGAATAATTCCTGTTGGCATTGGAGCTGAATTCAATTTACTGCAAGGTGTCCTTTTGGATATTTCCGGCGGAGTAGGGTATTCATTAACCGACAATCTGAATTATTACAAGTTAGGCACTGCATATGATGCTCATTTTAATTTAGGATTCGGTTTTACATTTGTAGGCAACGGCGGCAATTCGGATAGTGATGAAGACGGATTATCGAAATCGAAGGAGAAAGAATTAGGTACTGATCCTGATAACGCGGATTCTGACAATGATGCTTTAACAGACGGGGAAGAGACTATTAGGCATAATTCAAATCCTTTAAGATCAGACACAGATGGAGACGGATTGTTAGATGGCGACGAAGTAAATAAATACCATACTTCAATTTTGAAATCCGATACAGATGGTGATGGTTTGACCGACGGTAACGAAATAGATAAATATCGTACAGATCCATTAAAAACGGATTCAGATGGAGATGGCCTAACTGATGGTGCCGAAGTAAATAATTATAATACTGATCCGAATAAAGCGGATACAGACATGGACGGATTAAAAGATGGTGCTGAGGTAAATCAATATCATACAAACGCATTGAAATCAGATTCTGATGGTGATGGTTTAACCGACGGAGATGAAGTGGTGAAATATCATACCGATCCGATAATGCTTGATACAGATGGAGGGGGTGTTAATGACGGCAAAGAAATAGCTAGAGGAACTGATCCTAAAAATCCTGATGATGATGTAATTAAGCTGGAAACTCCAATGATACTTGAAGGCGTTAATTTTGAAGTTAATTCTGCTATTCTTACAACTGAATCGGAAAAAACATTGGAGAAAGCATTGACTACATTAAAGAATAATCCAGATGTATATGTAGAGATCAGAGGATATACCGATAGTAAAGGTTCAGTTAAAGCTAACGAGAAACTCTCGCAGAAAAGGGCAGAATCAGTAAGAGACTGGTTAGTAAATCATGGTGCCGATGCTGAGAAAATAACAGCAATAGGTATGGGGCCTGAGAATCCGGTTGCACCTAATGATACTCCCGAAGGAAGAATGAAGAATAGAAGGATTGAGTTTGTGAGAGTGAAATAATAATCGCACTATCTATTCTACAAGCCTCTGCTATTCGGCAGGGGCTTTTTTATGGTTGAAGGATGAAAATATAAGAATCACGGGGTATTTCAGTGTAAATTGCTGCTGCATCAATGCCTAGCTAACGGACAGACATGCAAGCATTACTCCAACATACCGCAACTTATGCGTTTCATCATCGCTGGAGACTATCCCAAAGGCCAGAGTTTGAGAGGGGTGGCTAAATAAATAAGTAATATAAGATAGCAAAATTAGTTATCTCTTTACGGGAGCAAATGCAAGAAAATTGAGCTAATAATTATGTATAGGAAGATGTAAAGCTTATGAGTGAATGTGTGTTGCCTTATATGTAAGTTTTATCTCCGATGAACAAACCATATGGATCTTTCTTTTAGATGTGATATTATATTAAAAATTAAAGTGAATAGTTTAATCCTTTACTAAGAAAGGAATTATTACTGCCCACTTACTAATTCAAATCGGCATCTGAGAAAGATTCAAATATTAAGAGATTAAATGATAAGAGACTATAAATATAGAAAAATATGCACCTTTATATATAAGGTTAGAAGCATTAATTGAAAGAAAATTTATTGGAATGTGCTCATTTATTAATCTAGTACTTAAACATAATTCCAGAATAAAAACCATAAATATTGCAGTTTTAAGGTGGGAGCAAGTTAAAAAGAGCCTTATGAGTAAAAGGGCAGCTTAACTAGCTGCCTCAGGAAGTTTATTTACTTACAGGCTTTGTTCTCAGGAAAGTCCCATTTTGTAATTCTTCAAAAGCTTTCCTCAACTGTTCTTGAGTATTCATAACAATTGGGCCATACCATGCAACCGGCTCCTTAAGGGGCCTGCCTGAGATTAGTAAAAAACGTATTCCTTCTTCACTGGCTTGAACAGTTACCTCGTCCCCGCTGTCAAACAGAATTAATGATCTATTATCAGCTTCGGCGGGAGGATTAGTATCCAGCCAGCCGACACTTTCAGTCGGGACAGAGAGCGGGCCGGAAGCATTACAGAACTTTCCCGAGCCGGCAAATACATAAGCAAAAGCATTATTCCTTGTATCAATAGATAGAGATTTTCTTTTATTCGGAGGGACAGAGACATCTACGTAGATAGGATCGGCGGCGATTCCGTCTATGGGCCCTTTCTTTCCCCAGAAAGTACCGCATACTATCCTAACATGAGTTCCGTCGTCATCGGTAATTTCAGGAATATCGGGTGATTTAATTTCCTGATATCTTGGAGAAGTCATTTTCAATTCAGCCGGCAGATTTGCCCAAAGCTGAAAGCCGTGCATTCTTCCCACAGTATCGCCCTTGGGCATTTCCTGATGAATTATCCCGCTGCCTGCAGTCATCCATTGAATATCGCCGGAAGAAATTACGCCCTTGTTGCCCATACTGTCTCCGTGCTCTACGGTTCCTGCGAGTACATAAGTTATTGTTTCAATCCCTCTGTGAGGATGCCAGGGAAATCCGGCTAGATAATCTTCCGGATGTTCGTTACGAAAATCATCTAATAGAAGAAATGGATCAGTCTCGGAAGGATCGCCGAAACCAACAGCGCGGTTCAAATGAACGCCTGCGCCTTCAATAGCAGGTTTAGCTTTAATAATTTTTCTTACCGGGCGAATAGACATATTAACCTCCTTTAATAGATGGTTATAAAATGTATATTATTATTTTTGATAACAATTTAATCAGCTAAATATTTTATTTTTGTGCTTTGAGGAATAACATAGTCTAATATTATTATAATTAACTGAAGTTACGTAAAACTGTCATTCTGAGCGGAGTGAAGAATCTCAAGGTTACAGTTTTGAATTATTTTGAGATATTTCACTTCGTTCAATATGACAAAAACTATCATTTGCGTAACTTCAGTTACCAAAATAAATTTACGGAGGAACTTGAATGGAAGCTTTAATGTTACTTGATAAATGCAGAATTATTCTCTATAACTTATTAATATTTCCGATTACTGCGATTATTATTTCCTCAAGCATTAAAGCATTTGCAGTCCAGCAGACTAAGGAAAGAGTAAAATCTAATTTTGATGATAACTGGAGATTTCATCTCGGTGAGGTTAAGAATGGACAAAATAATAATTTTAAAGATTCTAACTGGAGAGAATTAAATCTACCGCATGATTGGAGCATTGAGGGTAAGTTCAGCAAAGATAATCCGGCAGGTTTCAGCGGCGGTGCATTGCCCGGAGGGATAGGATGGTACCGCAAATCATTTACACTGCCGGAATCAGAAAAGGATAATCTCTTCTTCATTAACTTTGACGGAGTTTACCGCGACAGCAAAGTCTGGATTAACGGCCATTATTTGGGCTACCGCCCATATGGTTACAGTTCGTTTCAGTATGAGTTGACTCCGTATTTAAATTATGGAAATAAAAAAAATGTAATAGCTGTAAGAGTCGATAATTCTAAACAGCCAAACTCACGATGGTACTCAGGTTCCGGTATTTATAGAAATGTCTGGCTTGTAAAAACAAACAGAGTATATGTAGATCATTGGGGGACATATATTACAACTCCTAAAGTGACTGATGAATCTGCTAATGCATCCATTCAAATAAAAGTAATGAATTCACTCGATCAAGACAGGAAAGTGAATGTTAAAACTGTAGTCATGAATAAAGCAGGGGAACAAGTTGCAGAAGCAGAGACTCCGGCATTATTAACTAAAAAATCGGTATCGGAAGTAAGTCAAGATTTAACTATAAAAAATCCTGAATTGTGGTCGATTGAAGATCCGTATTTGTACAAAGCAGTTACGACAATTGAAAGTGACGGCAAAATAAGTGATGACTATAAGACCACATTCGGGGTCAGGACATTTGAATTTGATATTAAGAAAGGGTTTTTCTTGAACGGCAAGCACGTTAAAATTCAGGGAGTATGCGATCATCATGATTTAGGCTGTTTAGGTGCAGCAGTAAATTACAGGGCAATACAGCGTCAGCTTGAAATCTTAAAATCAATGGGATGCAATGGTATTCGAACTTCGCATAATCCTCCCGACCCGGAGCTTCTGGACCTATGCGATAAGATGGGTTTCATAGTAATGGATGAAGCATTCGACATGTGGAAAATTCATAAAGTAAAATATGATTATTCGCTTGATTGGGATCAGTGGCATAAACGGGACCTTGAGGATATGGTGCTGCGCGACCGGAACCATCCGAGTATATTCCTCTGGAGTATCGGAAATGAAATACCAGAGCAGGGAGATTCGAGCGGTATTACCATTGCACCAGAATTAGCCGGAATAATTAAAAACCTTGATAAGACTAGGCCGATAACTTCCAATTGCAATCAGCCCGGTCCAAATAATTACCTGATTAAATCAGGAGCTTTAGACATGATAGGATTTAGTTATAATCAAAATGATTATGCAACTTTTCAAAAGGATTACCCGGGGCAGAAATTAATCGGATCGGAAACAACATCTGCAATTGAAACCAGGGGGCATTATGATATGCCTTCCGACAGCATTAGGGTATGGCCTAACAGTAAGTTTAAAGAAATGAAAGACGGAAATCCGGACTACACTATTTCCGCATATGATAATTGCAGAGTGCCGTGGGGAGAGACTCACGAAGGGGCATTGAAGAATGTCATGAACCATGATTTTGTCTCGGGCATGTTCGTATGGACGGGTTTCGACTATCTTGGAGAACCTACACCATATCGCTGGCCCGCACGTAGTTCATATTTTGGAATTATTGATCTTGCAGGATTTCCTAAAGATGCTTATTATTTATATAAGAGTGTATGGACAGAAAAACCTGTGCTGCATATTTTCCCTGCTTGGAATCCAGAATGCTGGACAACAAAATTTAACGGCAAGCCTAATTGGAAAATGGGTGACTCAGTTGACGTTTGGGCATATACAAACTGCGATGAAGTTAAATTATTTCTCAATGGAAAATCTCTCGTTACAAAGAAGAAGACTAATGGGGAGCTTCATATAATGTGGCGTGTTAAATATGAGCCAGGCACACTGAAGGCAATAGGCATAAGGGACGGAAAGAAGATTATTTCAAACATAGATAAAACTGCAGGAACTCCTGTCAGGCTTTTACTGAAAGCAGACAGAACTACTATAAAAGCAGACGGAAGGGACCTTTCATTTGTTACCGTAGAAGTGTTAGATAAAGACGGTACAATGGTGCCTTATGCGGACAACCTAGTTAATTTTAAGGTAAGCGGTCCGGGCAAAATTGCAGGAGTTGATAACGGAAACGAGATAGATCATGAACCTTTCAAGGCTAATTACAGGAAAGCATTCAACGGCATGTGCCTGGTTGTTATACAATCAAATGAAAAGAAGGGTAAGATTAATTTGAGTGCATCATCTAAGAATTTAGAAGGTGCTTCTATTGTAATAGATACCGAATGAGTGCAAATAGAACGATACTTGATCGATTAACCGATACATATTGAACCGCTCCGCGGTTCTGTGGTCTTGTTTTGATTTGTTTACAATGGAGTTCATCCATGGCTATTTACATTGAACTACTCTGTAGCTCTTTATGTGGTATTTATTTCCCGAAAATTTTATTTATGGTTATATTGGTTTATAATTTGAGTACCACGGAGTGGTACAACGTGAATAGCCATATGCGAAGCATATGGAATATGGAAAAAAATAAAACAAGAACCCCGGAGGGGTTCAATGTAAAGGACAAATGAGTAGGCAAATTAAACTATTTTTATTGAACCACTCCGTGGTTCTTATGCTTTCTTAGTATAGTACCTATGGATTTTATCCATAGCTATTTACATTGAACCACTTCGTGGTTCTTGACACCGGCTTAGCAAGAGTGAATCAAATATTGAAGTATTATTTGAAAGATGAAAAAATTATTAAGGCTTAAATTTATTTCGTTAGTAATTTTGATATTGCTTTTGAAATATCAGGATGCTGATGCTCAATTTGCCAATGGAGCTGATGTAGGCTGGCTATCGCAAATGGAAGCTTCGGGATATGTATTTAAAGATAACTCAGGTACAATAAAGAACTGTCTTGAAATTCTAAAAGAGAAAGGGATCAATGCACTTCGTTTCAGAATTTGGGTTAATCCGTCAGGCGGCTACTGCAATGAAAAAGATGCTGCCTACATGGCGCATAGAGCAGATAGTATGGGTTTTAACGTATTAATAGATTTTCACTTGAGCGATACATGGGCTGATCCGGGGCATCAGACTAAACCTGCTGCATGGGTGAATGATACATTCCCTCAATTAGAGCAGGATGTTTACAATCATGTGTATGGTGTATTAGATTCTTTAAAATCATTAGGTGTAATTCCAAAGTGGGTGCAGATCGGAAATGAGGTGGGCAACGGGATATTATGGCCTGATGGAAAAGCTTCAAACATGAGTAATTTTGCCGCACTGATACAGAGCGGGTATAAGGCTGTCAAAGCAGTTGACAGTACAATACAGGTTATAATTCATCTGGAAGACGGGCATAAAGATGCTTTATTCAGGCAGATTTTTGACGGATTGAAATCCTATGGCGCAAAGTGGGATATTATCGGGATGTCTGTATATCCATATTGGGCAGGTTTATCATGGCAGGTAGATGATAGTTTAGCTCTTTTAACGATGAAAGATATGATATCAAGGTACAATACAAAAGTGATGGTTTGTGAAGCAGGCTATTTATACTACCAGCCTGTCGAAGCAAAGAATTACCTTGTTGATCTCATAAGAAAGACAAAATCTGTCGGCGGTTTAGGAGTCTTTTATTGGGAGCCTGAATGTTATAACTGGCCTCCACAGGGTGGTTATTATCAACTTGGCGCATGGGATCCGGCGACAAAAGAGCCGGCTGCTGCGATGGATGCTTTTTTAGATACGACAGCGACTGCAGTTTATAAAGATAATACTATTCCTGATTTTTATCTTAGTGTATATCCTAATCCGTTCAATCCAAGTACGACGATAGAGTATACATTACCGCACAGAGATAAAGTAGTCATTAGAATATTCAACGTACTTGGAGAGTTAGTTGATACATTAGTTAATAATATAGAAGATGCTGGTACGCATTCAGTAACCTGGGCAGGGGTAAATGAGGACGGAAGCCGTGCAGCGTCAGGTACGTATATAGTTCAATTGAGATATGGAGAAAAGGTACAAGTCAGGAAAATAATATTAATGAAATAAGAAATGGGGCAAAGTATATATTCTAATTTCGTGCTTCTTTGTGTCTTCGTGTCTTAGCTGCATTTCCTTTTCGCCACAAAGTCACCAAGACACTAAGCAGCAAAAAGGAATTAGTAATAAAACACGGGTAATTTTTGTAGGAGTGTGTAATAAAAAAATAATTATAATTATTTAATAACTTATTTTTTTATTAGATAAAATTTGTTAACTTATTCTCATTATATAGAGGGAATTTGTTGACATCTAGTTTAACATATAATATAACAGAGGTTCCGCCGGAAAATATAGTTGCCTTTTGCGGGGATTTTATGCCAGCCATTAAGCTTCATTTATGCTTCAGTACCGACGGGGAGAATATAATTACGGTATGCCAAACTTTCCCAAACGTGCGTTTTTCACCTTAATATATATATAAGAAATAAAATAATTTAGCAAGATTATAAACTTAATATTGGATAGTCATAAACACCGCTAAACAATAATTACTTACTCGTATTGAACAGGAGAAAAGTTGCGAAGAATAAGTATTAGTGCAGCTGTAATAATGTTAACTTATTTACAGTTTGTTTTATATGCTCAGGGAAGCTCATTTACTGTTTTGGCAGTAAGCGGAAAGGTTTTCCTGATATCCGGCAATTCAAATTCCAATGTCAATTTAACTATAGGCGCAAAGTTAGTTGAAGGGGATAAATTACAGTTGAATGAGGGGTCATATATTGGATTGTTCCATTCTAATGGAAAGACCATAGAAATCAAAAATCCCGGCCAATATGATTACAGTCAGGTATTAAAAGCTCTTCTAAGCAACAGCAGAACTACAGAAAAGAAATTCTCTCAGTTTGTTTATACCGAGTTGACCAACAAATTAAAGAAAGCATATGAGATGAAAATGACCGGAGCAGTTGTCAGAGGAAGGTTAAATTTCATATCTGTAAATATTCCATATTCATTTAGTGCCCTCGATTCAACGGTCAATTTTTCGTGGAATTCAATTCCCTTATCTAAGGGCTATATTTTTAAACTAATCAATAATTCGGGGCAGACAGTTTTTATGAAAAAGATGAGAGACACCTCGATAAATGTGAATTTGAATTCATTGTATCTGGAAAGTGATATAAATTATAAATGGGTTGTATTTAATTATGAAAATGAGAAAATATCATCAGATACGAACTACTTTTCAACGCTCTCAACTTTTAAGATTAAAGAGATTACAGATTCTTTAAACGAAATCTATGGAACAATCGGATCCGACAACAATGCATTGAATGCAATTTTATATGCTGAGTTCTATCAAAGGAATAATTTGAACATTGAAGCACTTAATGAATACAAAAGAGCTGTTGATTTAGAACCATCGGTTGAACTATATAACAATCTATATCAGGCATATCTAATAAAAATGAAATTAGAATAAAGAAAGTAATGTAAAAAAAGGACAAAGATTGAAATAAATATGCGTCAACGTATTAAAATAGTAATATACATCCTAGTTATTAATTGTCTGAGTTATGCGCAGCAATTCGGGAGAGGCGTACTTCTTGAAGATTCATTATATGTAAATAGCCCTGTCGCTGCACCATTAATGAGAGGTGACTATAATGATGTTCCTTCTAAATATTCATTAAAGGAATTTGCTCCAACTCCGGGTTATCAAGGTGCCTCAAGTACCTGTGCCGCCTGGTCTACAGCATATGCTGCGAGAACAATGCTGGAGGCAATAAGGCACGATTGGCCCCAATCAAGAATTGATAGCAATGCTTTCTCACCCTCATTTATATATAACCAAATAAGAGCCGGGAAAGGATGCAATAGAGGTACTTCATTGATAGATGCACTCGATGTCTTAAAAAATAAAGGGTGTGAAAAATTAACGGATTTTGGAAACGACTGCAGCAGGGAAGTAACTAAGACAGATGACGAAAAGGCGGCTGTATATAGGATAATAGAATATAGAGAAGTCGCCGGGCCGAATTCAGAAAATAAAACAATGTTTGTCAGAAAAAGTATTGCGAATGCCCATCCTGTGGTTATTGCAATGAACTGCCCTGAGTCATTTATTAATGCAACGGAGGAATGGATTCCAGACAGCAGTGATTATAAATCTAAATGGATGAATGGACATGGAATAACAGTTGTGGGATATGATAATAATAAGTTTAACGGGGCGTTTGAGCTTATTAATAGCTGGGGCACTAATTGGGGTAAACATGGATTCACATGGATCAGGTATTCAGACTTTGAGAAATTCTGCAAGTTTGCATTCGAAGTACTGGATAAAACAGAAACTGCTTCAAACGAACCGGACTTATCGGGTTCGCTTAAATTTGCTAAAAGCGATGGCAGTGCAATGAATGCAGTATGTGAGGAAGGTGATTTTATAATGATGAAATCATTTCCCCCCGGAACTTTATTTGAGCTTAAAATTTCGAATAGCGAACCAGCATATATTTATGCTCTAGGTTCCGATGAGAGCTGCAAGATTACAAAGATTTTTCCTTTTAACGAGAGAATGGTTGCATACCTGCCTTATAAGGAAAATAATATTGCAATACCGGATGAGGATCATTTCAATATGATAGATGAAAAACCGGGACCAACGTACTATTGTTTCCTTTATGCAAAGAAGAGTTTAGATATTGACAGTATAATTAAAAAAATAGAAAGCGGAAGAGGGAAGTTTAAGGAGAGACTAGCAGAAGCATTATCCGGAATCAGAGTGGAGAGTTCAGATATAAAATTCTTTGATGGAAATGAGATCAAGTTTAGTGCAAAAAGCAGCGGGAAGATAGTTGTCCCGATATTAGTTGAAATACCAAAGGAGTAATGAACTTTGTGACTTGGTGTCTTTATGGCTTTCTATTTTTCGCCACTAAGTTACTAAGGCACTTAGAAAAACATTTATTATAAGAGAAATATATGATGGTGATTAAATTTATACGAGTATTGATTTTATTGTTACTGCTAACTTCAGGATATAGTATGGCACAGAATGGAATAAATACATCTTTCAAATATTCTGAACATAAGATATTTATCTTTTACCAGTTTGCAGGTGATTCTTCATCCGAATATAATATCGCTGTTGTTTTAAAAAGAACCTCAGACCCTGGATTTAGGATAGAACCTAACTTGCTATCAGGTGATTTCAGAGAAGGTATATATGCCAATACTAAAAGGGAAATTATCTGGCATTTAACGCAGCAGGAAGAAATAGGACTAACCGGGAATGATTATTATTTTGAAATAACAGCAAATGAAATTAAGGAAGGCGGCGGAATAGCCTGGTATGTTTATGTTGGAGGAATAATAGTAGGGGGAGGTGCAGCAGCTGTTTTGTTAT
>Ga0208139_1000048_pt1 | contig 12610 bp, 6 predicted proteins | sample SF_Rice_5C_0N_10_FD_185613 | JGI IMG/M metagenome (GOLD analysis project Ga0208139, IMG submission 185613) | Rice paddy soil microbial communities from Twitchell Island, California, USA - SF_Rice_5C_0N_105 (SPAdes) (version 2) | ecosystem: Environmental > Terrestrial > Soil > Paddy field/soil ...
GTATTTCATGGATAAAAATATTTGTAAGATATATCTTAGATTAAAAAATAAAGGGACATTATAAATGAAAATATTTAAACTCTTTACGCTTTTTTTAATTACTTCAGTTCTCTTGCTTCCTGCAGGAACAAGTAATTTCCTGAATGCTTTTTCAGTTGATTCGACATTAACTGCTCCGGTTCTTATTAGCCCTGCTGCAGGTTCTATTCTGGGTTTTGATGATATGTTATTAGTATGGCATAGTACCCCGAATACTGTTTCATATCGAGTAAAAATAGCTAGCGATAGTGCTAGATTTATTTATGTCCGTGTTGATACTGCCGGCATTAAAGATACAACGCTTTCACTTCAAAAATTTCTCGGTACTCAGCTTAATATTGGTACGAAATATTATTGGAACGTAAATGCTTTGGACTCAGCCGGTAATGAAAGTTTATATTCCTCAAAATGGTCTTTCACTGCCAAATATGGATTTAATAGAAATACTTTAGACACAATTACTTCTACCTTTAATTGGTTTAGTAATAATCCTCCTAATAGCAGTGGCTCTAATTTCAATGATAGATGGAAAAAAAGCTTATTGCTCGATTCGTTAGGTTATTTGATTAGTAATACAGCATGGAACTCTTATCGCTCCTATTGGTCAAGCTATTCTTCTCTTGCTGATGGAATGGAAAATCAATATCCCATTCTTTATTACATGCGTCAAGCTGATCTTCACGCTTATGATGAAATTAGAAATACTGTCGTAAAGAAGGGAGTTTCAATTTGGCTGCTTTATAATGTAGGGTATATAGTTAAAACAAAAGATAAGTGTTTTGGTGTCGATATAAATGCAAGAGGCTCTACAGATCTAGCAGATGTTCTAGACTTTGCTATTGTTACGCATATCCATTCAGACCATTACGAGCCGAATTTTGTTAAAGCAATGACTTCTCTCGGCAAGACTGTTTATGCTCCATTTTCTGCTAATGGGACTACAGTTGTAAGTTCAACTATCGAATATAATATTGGAGATGTAAATGTTCGTTTTACTATGTCTCATCAGGAATCGGATATTGTTGTCATTGTCCCCCAAATAGATTGCGGCCCAAGCACCGGCCACTATACTATTTATGATCTTGCAGACGCTAGGCCCGCAATTACTGATATAAATCCTACTAAACATATCAATTTATTTATAATAGATATTCAAAATGGTATAGATGTATTTGCTGCTGTTGATAGGGTAAAACCGGATGCCTCAATTTATGCTCATGAAATGGAGCTTGGACATCCAATTGGTCAAGGCTGGAGATGGAAATACGGCTATACCTATAATAAAATAAGCCCGAGGCTTCATTCTTCTAGTTATGTTTTAACATGGGGCGAAAAGATTGTGGCTGACAGTTTGACTACCGGCATTGGGAAATCAAATGAATTTTTGCCCGGTAGTTTCCAGCTAAACCAAAACTACCCGAATCCTTTTAATCCATCGACAACTATAAAATATAGCATATTAAAATCAGGGCTTGTAACATTAAAAGTTTTTAATATTATCGGACAGGAGGTTGCTGCTTTAGTAAATAAAGTACAAGACCCTGGAAACTATGAATTAAATTATAATGCTGCCGGATTGCCCAGCGGGATTTATTTGTACAGACTGCAATGCAATCAAGATTCTCAAACTAAAAAATTATTATTACTCAAATAACTTATTACTTCTAATAATCACTATTTATAATTAAACAGACCTAATAACCTTGGAGAATAATTTATGAATAAAACCATTTGCCGAATTTTCTTGATCTTAATTCTCGCTATTACAGGGGCAAATGCACAGACTGTATGGCTAGATAATCTTAATCTTTCTAATATGTCTTGCGGTGGAAATTATTATCCCCAGATTGATAAGTCCGTAAAAGGGAATGTTCTTACTATAGGCGGAAAATCATTTAATAGAGGCATTGGTACTAACCCTATTAGTACTTTTATGATAAATCTTAATGGGCAAGGCAAGAAGTTTATTGCCTTTGTCGGCCTTGATGATAGTATTGGCACCGAAGGTAATGCTAAATTCTTCGTACTTGGTGATAAAAAGATCCTTTGGCAAAGCGGACTCATGAAAAGAAGCGATGCTGCTAAAGAAATTAATATTGATCTAAAAGGTATAAAGCAATTAGGCCTTTTAGTAACCGAAGGCGGTAAATATAATTGCGCAGATTGGTGCGATGCAAGAATTGAAATGACTAAGGTTTTACCTTTATCTGAAATGACGCCTGCTCGAAATTATTATATCCTTTCTCCTAAAGCATCGGATCATCCTGAAATAAACAGTCCCAAAATATTCGGCACCCGTCCCGGCAATCCTATCTTTTATACTATTGCTGCCAGTGGAAAAAGACCCATGAAGTTTGCTGCTGTGAACTTACCCCCTTCTCTATATCTAGATACTAATACCGGAGAAATTACCGGGTCTATAAATAAGAATGGTAAGTATGCCGTAACCTTAATTGCAGATAATGAATTAGGTAAGGCTGAACAAAAACTTACTATTTCTGTAGATAAGGATATTGCCTTAACGCCGCCTATGGGATGGAATAGCTGGAATGCTTTCGGTAAGAGCGTTAATGAAAAGGATATCTATAATGCCGCTAATGAAATGTTCAAGTCCGGTCTTGTAAATTACGGATGGAAATATGTAATTATCGACGGCGGCTGGACTGTCAACCCGAATGGAGGCAATTCTCCTTCCGGCGGTTCACCATATGACTCTCAAGGCGCTATCCTTCCTAACCGTAAATTCCCCGACATTATGAAATTAAGTAATTATATCCATAAACAGGGATTGTTGTTCGGGTTACATACTTCACCAGGGCCCGGCACTTGCGCCAATTGGGCTGCGCTTTATGATCATGAACGCCCTAGTGCCGAAGAATTTGCCCGCTGGGGAGTTGATTATATTAAATATGACTGGTGTTCATACACTGAAATTGCTAAAAATAATACTCTTCCTGAACTACAGAAACCTTGGCTAAAGATGAGAAAAATATTGGACGGCGTTTCGCGTGATATTTTATTCAGCATAAATCCAGGTCCCGCAGGCAGACAAGCTGAACCATGGAAGTGGGGCAGAGATGTAGGTGCTAATATGTGGAGAACTACCGGCGATATAAATGATTCATGGGAAAGTGTTTCTAATATTGGCTTCAGTCAGATTCATGGTAATTACGCCGGCCCCGGCCATTGGAACGATCCCGATATGCTCGAAGTCGGATATATCGGCCTTGATACTGAACAGCATCCATCTAAACTTACTCCGGATGAACAATATACTCATATAAGCTTGTGGTGTCTATTATCTGCTCCATTAATGCTCGGCTGCGACCTTACTAAATTAGATGACTTCACTCAAAACCTAATTACAAATAATGAGGTGCTTGCTGTCGATCAGGATCCTCTGGGCAATGAAGCTGAAAGAATTTATAATAATGACGGCAGGCAGATTTGGGCTAAGAATATGAGCGATGGATCAAAAGTAGTCGGTCTCTTTTGGCCTGGTATTCATCCGAAAAATCCTTCTGATTTCTTCAGATGGGAAACTGAAAACTATAAAACAAAGATTATATTGAACGCATCTGAATTAGGCATCAAAGGTAAATTTAAAGTAAGAGATTTGTGGCGTAAGAAAGATCTCGGAGTATTTCAAAATAAATTTACTGCCGAAGTTCCGTATCACGGCGTCGTACTAATTAAAATAAAAAGCATGAATTAAAATTGAGTAAAAATTTTAACGGATCCAGAAGAAGGTTTATTAAGAACTGTGCAATTGGTGCCGCTGCTTTTGCCGCAAAACCATTGCTCGGCTTTACTTCTCCGGCTCTTATTGTCTCAAGTACTCAAAAAATATTATCTCTTAATAGCTATCAAAGTGCTCTTGACTTCAAATATTCTTTAGATCAAGATTGGCTGTTCGGAGGTAAATTCACTACCGATTCAATAGACCCGGCTTTTAATGTTAAATCTTTTTCTAAGATTACTCTTCCTCATAATGTTGCAAACTTATCATGGCAGTATTGGGATCCTGCACTCTGGCAGGATCTCTGGGTCTACCGTCGCCATTTTGACCTACCACCTGAAAGTAATGAGCATCGAATTTTCTTAAATTTTGACGGCGTAATGGTTGGATCATCTCCGGTTATAAATGGCCATACCCTTCCTCAGCATTTAGGCGGATATCTTCCTTTTGGTTATGAAATAACCCAATGGGTTAAGGACAAAGAAAATGTACTAACTGTTATTGTAGATTCACGGGACTGTAATGTCCCGCCTTCAGGTACTCTAAGAGGTGCAAAGAAAATAGATTACTTCTTTCCTGGCGGGATAATTCGTTCTGTTTACCTCAGATCTGTTCCTCAAATATTTATTGAAGATGTCTTTGCAGAACCTATCAATGTACTTGACAACAGCCGCAGTATTAAGATTACTTGTATGGTAGATGCTGGAATAAAGCCTGCAAAATCTGTCCAAATTCGCGCCCAATTACTTAAGGGAGATAATATAATTTCAAGTACTGAAGAAAACTTTCGAGTTTATAAAGAAGGCGAGACTGAGGTTACTCTTAATTTAACTAATCTTGGTAATGTAAAGCTTTGGAATATTAAAGACGCTTATTTATATGATCTTTTTGTAACACTATTGGTAGACGGGAAACCTATTCATAATTACTATAAGAGAATAGGTCTGCGTGATGCCCGGTTCGAATTAGATGGATTCTATTTAAATGGAAAGCGTATTCAGCTTTTCGGATTAAACAGACATGAGTTGTATCCTTATGTCGGCTATGCAATGCCGCCGAGAGTGATGCGTAAAGATGCCGAAATTCTTAAACATGAATTAAACTGCAATATTGTTCGCTGTTCCCATTATCCTCAGAACGAAGCCTTCCTTAATGCATGCGATGAGCTTGGTCTTTTGGTCTGGGAAGAAGTCCCCGGCTGGGGATACATCGGTGATGATGCTTGGCAAAAGCTTATTCTTCAAAATGTAAGAGATATGGTCGTTAGAGATAGAAACCATCCTTCTATTATTGTATGGGGCGTAAGAGCAAATGAAACTGATAATAACACGGAGCTTTGGGGCACTGCTAAAGCTATCGCAAAATCATTAGACGAATCCAGACAAACTACCGGCGCAATGCTTGGGCACTTTCGATCTACTGAGAACTGGGTACAGGATGTTTTTTCAAGTAACGATTATTCGTGTAATCGCCTAACCGGTAAAATGATATTAAAAGAACCCCTGCCCGGTGTTCCTTACTTCATATCTGAGGCTGTCGGCCAAGTTGTCGGTAAAGGCCCAACTGCAGATCATGTCTATAGCCGTATAAATAATCCCTCGCTGCTATCTATCCAGGCAATTTATCATGCCCAGGCACATGATCAAGCAGCTGAGTATAAACAGATTTCAGGTGTAGCTGCTTGGTGCGGTTTTGACTATGCAAGCCCAAGTAAGAATTCTTATAATGATGTAAAGTATCCGGGAGTGGTTGACTTTTTCCGTATACCCAAATTAGGCGCTTCGTTCTATCAATCTCAAATAGATCCTAAAGCTCGCATTGTAATAAAGCCAAATTTTTATTGGGATTTTGGTCCCAATTCTCCTAATGGCCCAGGATCAAATGCTGCTATTTTTTCAAACTGTGAAGAATTAAAAATATATATTGATGGACAGCTTCATTCAACTATTCTTCCTGATAAAGAACATTTCCCGAATACAAAATACCCTCCTTTCTTTGCCGATCTTGAAATAATAAATACCATTCTCCCTGTTCTTCGCATCGATGGATACATAAGCAGGAGGATGATCATCTCAAAATCTTTTTCATCCGATCCTGCAAAAGATAAATTTTTTCTTAAGGCAGATGATGAAGAACTTATCGGAGATGGAGCTGACTCGACCAGGCTTGAATTTAAAGTAGTAGATCAATTCGGAGAACTGCGGTATCTCGGTATTGGAAATGTTTCTTTTTCAATTAATGGCCCTGGTATTATCATAGGGGATAATCCTTTTTCTCTTGCTGATTCTGGCGGTGCCGGAGCTGTCTGGATTAAATCTATACCTGACAGCTCAGGTGAAATATATGTTGAGGCTGTTCATTCAAGTTTAGGCTCGGGTAAAGTCAATATCAAAGTTCTGAAAGAGAAATCAACTATAAAAATTTAATCAATATCCAATTTTGTCAACCGAAATAAATCTTAAGGAATAAGATTAAAGTCATGAAATTTATTAAAAATCTTTTACTAGTATTTTTCTTATCGATAAGTATAATTTATTCGCAGACTCCGGTTACTATTTCGGTCCATACTTCCGCAAAAGGTATTTTAATCCCAACAGATTATTTCGGTTTTAGCTTTGGTACCGGCACCCTGCTTAATACGGAAAAAGGCTATATCTTTGATACCACAAACCATCAAATGCTGAATCTCTTTAAAGATCTGGGCGTAAAAAACCTGCGTATCGGAGGCACTATGGTTGATAAAATTCCGACTCCGCCTCATGAAGATATTGATGCTCTATTTAGATTTGCTAAGAAAGCAGGCGTCAATGTTATATACTCATTGCGCCTCGCAAACGGCGATCCCTATGAGGACGCTTCGGCTGCAAAATATATTTGGAATAATTACCGGCAATATCTCGATTGCTTTTCTATCGGCAATGAGCCTAATTATATTGAAGGAAGGCATGACCCTGAAATTAGAGATTATGAATCATACCTAAAGAAATGGAAAAGATTTGCTTCCGTAATTTTAGATTCCGTCCCCAATGCAAAATTCGGCGGCCCCGATGCTACTACTACTCCTCGCGGCATTTCTTGGGGCCCTTATTTCGCCAAAGATGAGCAAAACACCGGAATCATAAAACAAATATTTTATCATTACTATGTAGGCTCCGATGCTCACGGCAATGCACAACAGCTTATCGATTCTTTGTTATCAATGAAATGGGATAAAGTAAATTACCTTTCCAGATTTGATACAACTGCTGTCCCTGCTACGAGGTATGGATTTTCATACCGCTTTACTGAAGCAAACAGCTACTGCGGCGTCCCGGTTAAAGGCGGAAGTGATTCTTTTGCAACTTCATTGTTTTCATTAGACTTTTTATACTGGTGGGCTTCTCATGACTGTCCTGGTATAAATTTCCATTGCACAATGCCTAAATTGAATACTACAATTTATATAGATGAAAACGGCACATATAAAATACATCCTGTCGCCTATGGCATTAAAGCATTCGACTTAGGAGCACATGGAAAGATTGTCCCCTTATATATATCCGATACTTCAGTCAATATGACTGCTTATGCAGTTGTTGATTCAAACCATCTTTATATAACAATTATAAATAAAAGCCACGGGAAAAATAAAAAAGATATTAAAGCTTCAATTAATACCAATGGATTTACAGGGAAGGCAAGTGCTGTATATCTTATTGCCCCGGATAATGATCCGGCTGCCTGTAATAATATTACCCTAGGCGGTTCATCAATTACCAGTGATCATTTATGGAAAGGTAAATGGAAATCATTGGGCTCAAATAAATCTGGTAATTTGGAGATTGTTATAAAAGCTGCCTCAGCCGCAATCCTAAAAATAACCAGGCGGTGAGCTTTAATATATAAATTAACCCGTTGTTCGAAAAGCTATTGATCTTTTATAAACCGTTGAAACGGTTATAAATTAGAGGCTTTCTATTCATTAACCCACGACTTAAGAGTCTGTGTGAATATTTTTAACCCATAGTTTCAACTGTGGGAAAACGATACGGAAACAAAATATTTAGTAACCGTTTTAACGGTTTTAGATTTAGTTTCGAACAACGAGTTAAATTATTATTTACACAGTTACTATTTGGATTTAGATCCTGTAGGAAAAAACTAGATTCTAATTACTTAATATTAATTTTTCTTATTTCTTTTTCAAACAATGCAGAAGTGTTTGTGGAATTATTCAACAAACCGTAATTTCTTTATGCTTCCTCTTTAGCTAGTCAAACTAAGATTTATAAATTATTAATAGCCTAAACCTTTTATAAAGGCATCTTTTTATAGTTTTCTCGCCCCCTTTTCATAATGCAACATAATTCTAATAGACCTATAACAAGCCTCTGAGTGGCCTTTAAATGGCATGTAAATACCCTGTAACGAGCCTCTGCTTAAACCTTAGTTAAAGTATGAGAAATTCCTTCCTTAATTCCTCTATATAAATTTTAAACAGTCTCTCATTTATTAGAGAAATAATAAATAACTCCTTATATTCAATTGAGTATGAAAATAAATCAATATCAATCAAAATTAAATTCTTGTAAATAATTATTATTTAATCTGAACTCTTTTAACCTCACCGCTGAATAAGTATAGCGTAATCATTCCTAATGGCACAATTAACGCTCCCATCATAAAGAAAGGGAAGTAGCTTGTCTTGGTAATCGCCGGTACTATCCAGATCATAATAAGCACTCCTATTGCAGCACTCGTACCGCCCATTCCGGCTAATGATCCGACTGACTTGCCCGAGAAGTAATCACTGGGCAGCGTTTGAATATTATTCATTGAGAATTGGAAGCCGAATAATGTTATAGACATCAATAAAACAGCAGATAAAGGAGTACTTGCAAATGCAGCGAGAATAAATCCGACAAACATAAATACTGCCCCGAATATTATTGTTCCTTTCCTCGCATTGTTTACACTCCATCCTCTATTTATCAAATAACCTGAAGCCCATCCGCCGATTAAGCATCCGATTGCCGCACCTACATATGGGATCCATGCAAACTCGCCAATCTGTTGAATATCAAAGCCAAACTTTTCAACTAAATATATCGGCAGCCAACTGACAAACATCCACCATACCGGGTCAATAAAAAATCTTGTTGCTATTACACTCCAGCTTTGTTTATACGTTAACAGCTCGCCCCACGAAGGCACTTTTTCATTATCATTTACCGGATCCGATGCCGCCGCAGCTTGTCCCGCAAGTATCAGATCTCTTTCTTCATCTGTTACCTGAGGGTGGTCTTTAGGTAACGCTTTATAAATGTACCACCAGGGTATTATCCAGAAAAAACCCAATGCCCCGACAATCATAAATGTATTCTGCCATCCGAATTTCAAGTACAGAAACGCAATCAAAGGGGGAGATATAACCGAACCTAGCGAGGAACCTGTATTAAATATACCCTGGCCAAGTGCGCGCTCATTAACCGGAAACCATTCTGCTATTGCTTTAGTACCTCCCGGCCAGTTTCCTGCCTCTCCTAAAGCTAGAAATGTCCTAAATACACTGAACTGGGTAAGGCTTCGCGCTACCCCGTGAAGCATCTCAGATATGGACCATAGAACAACTGATATTACAAATCCAATTCTTGTCCCCAGCCAATCATATAACTTGCCTGACAGCGCCTGGCTAATTCCATAGGCTATCATAAAGAAGGATATAATTGCCGCGTATTCTTCTTTGGATAATTTCAAGTCTCTCGATATGCCAGGCCACATTACTGCAAGAGAGCTGCGGTCTATAAAATTTATTACTGTTGCTATCCCTATTAGGATTATTATCCACCAACGAAGGCCCTTTATTTTTTTCATACTGTACTTTCTGGGAATTTATATTGATAGGTTTATTATAGATTATACTTTATTAAGGAAAGTATTTTAACTAGAATGAATATTAAATATGTTCTCAAGTTCGATCCTATATCCCGTATACTATGTAGTATATATTTATAGCTCAAAATAAGCCTCTAAAATATTATAGTCAATGTTTTTAACTAATATTTAATAAATATTAAAAATTTTCACCCCGCACTCGCAGTTTGTATAGATTTTTCTTGACTAATATTATAATTAGATATAAATTGCAAACGTTTGCATAATATATTATTTATAAGGTGGATTAATCAAATATAGCAGTACTCAGGGAAAATGAAGAATGTAAAGATTGATGATATTGCAAATAAATTGGGAACCTCTACTTTTAACCTGCCGCTTGTTTTAAGCGGCCATCTTAAAAGAAATATTCGTGAATATTTAATAAATATTTATAGTACCTATTCAATAATATTTAAGAAGGACAAAGCTTAAATCTGATTGTGTTTATAACAGTGTAACTATCCCGGTTAGTATATGTTTATCTGCTTCCCGGCCAATCAGCAGCTTATTAGTTTATGTTGAAAATAAGAATTATTTACCGCTTAAGGTTATGTACTTAATTCTGTCATCTGATACAATTATATAGAATTGTATCTTAAGCATTTAATGAAATCTAATGCAAATGTAATTATAATGGAACGGTGAGGCAGAGGCCATAAATTCAAAAAAATTTAATACTATCTGCAAACGTTTGTGGCATTGGTCGGCTATGACTTTACACATCTGCTTTTTCTTTGCATTGAATCCCTAATTATTGAATCTCAATGCTTTCTTTGATCTAAAATAAATAAGTACTTATTGATATATTCCTTATATCAGTATGTAAAGTCGTATACAACTTATTGAGCCTATATTAGTGTAACTCACCGGGCGAAGCCGTATCTATTCACCTTTTTAATTATTTCAATTCACTACTGTCCCGTTAAGAAAATATTCGTCTAAAAAGAATTGATTTAGAGAAAATTTCTAACAATATTATAAAAATGAATTTCAAATCAATTTCTATAGTGCTTACTATAACTATTACTGTTTAAATGACTTATCAGAAATAGCAATTTCTAAACGGGACAGTAGTGATTTCATTTTATTAATGATTAAATAGCTATATCGCATTATCTCCATTCTATATAGATTTGTAAAGGGTTTCTTCATAAAAATACATACTACTATGAAAATTAAATACCTCATTCTTTTACATATATTAACTTGCTCTTTCTTATTACCGCAAAGCCTTAACATGCATGAATGGGAAAATCCGTTTGTTAATTCTATTAATCGCGAACATATGCATGCGACTTTAATGCCTTATGCCTCTTTTACTCAAGCTTTGAAAGCAGATCGTTTAGCCTCTGTTTATTACCAGGATCTTAACGGCCAATGGAATTTTAATTGGGTTAAAAAACCTGCTGACAAGCCTATTGATTTCTATAAGCCTGATTATAATATATCTAGCTGGAAAAAAATTAAAGTACCGGGTGACTGGCAATTGGAAGGATATGATATCCCAATCTATGTGAATATCCAATATCCATTTAAAAAGAACCCTCCCTTTATTGACAATGATTGGAATCCGGTTGGTTCATACCGGACTGAATTTGTATTGAAGAAGGGAATGAAAGATAATGAGAACTTCCTTGTATTCGACGGCGTTGCTTCTGCTTTTTATGTATGGTTGAACGGTAGCTTTATTGGCTACAGCGAGGACAGCAGGCTGCCTGCAGAATTTAATATTACTAAGTATTTGAAGGAAGGTAATAATGTCCTTGCCGTTCAGGTTTACCGCTGGTGCGACGGTTCATACCTAGAAGACCAGGACTTCTGGAGAATGAGCGGTATATTCAGAAACGTATATATTATGTCGACTCCTATGGCTCATATCCGTGACTTCGAAGTGAAGACAAATTTAGATGAACAATATAAAGATGCATCTCTTAATGTTACGGCATGGATTCATAACTATGGAAACCAGCCTTTCGAAAAATCCAATATTGAAATTTCTTTATATGACAATAAGAATCTATTTGTTCAATCAAATATCCTTAAAAGTGAATTGATCGAGATGCTTGAGCCAGGCGCCGAGGCAGTCCTTCCATTAAAAGTTATAATTAGTAATCCAAAGAAATGGTCAGCCGAGCAGCCTAATTTATATACTCTTGTTTTATGCCTTAAAGATAATGACGGCAAAGTTTTCGAATATGAAAGTACACGTGTAGGATTTAGAAAGTCCGAAATTAAGAACGGCCAGCTTTTTGTAAATGGACAGCCGATTATAATTAAAGGAGTGAACCGCCACGAGCATGATCCAATTACCGGACAGTATATAACCGACTCTTTAATGTTAAAAGATATTAAGCTGATGAAGCAATACAACATTAATACAGTGCGCACCAGTCATTACCCGAATAACACCCGCTGGTATGATCTGTGCGATCAATACGGATTATATTTAATAGATGAAGCTAACCTTGAATCTCATGGTATGGGCTATGATCCGGATAAAACCTTAGCTAATAAACCGGAATGGCTTAATGCCCATCTTCAAAGAAATGAAAGAATGGTAGAACGGGATAAGAATCATCCTTGCATAATAATCTGGTCTATGGGCAATGAGGCTGGCGACGGAACTAATTTTGAAACTGTAAGTGCATGGATACATAGGCGCGATCCCTCCCGTCCGGTTCAATATGAAAGGGCTGAAACAAAAAACCATACTGACATTTTCTGCCCAATGTATCCGACTATTGCGCAGCTGCAAAAGTATGCATCGGAAGAACGAGATAAACCCTTGATAATGTGCGAGTATGCTCATTCAATGGGCAATTCAACTGGAAACCTGCGGGATTATTGGGATGTAATCGAAAGACATAAACAGCTTCAAGGCGGATGTATCTGGGACTGGGTAGATCAAGGCTTATT
>Ga0208139_1000051_pt1 | contig 12280 bp, 6 predicted proteins | sample SF_Rice_5C_0N_10_FD_185613 | JGI IMG/M metagenome (GOLD analysis project Ga0208139, IMG submission 185613) | Rice paddy soil microbial communities from Twitchell Island, California, USA - SF_Rice_5C_0N_105 (SPAdes) (version 2) | ecosystem: Environmental > Terrestrial > Soil > Paddy field/soil ...
AGTATTAAATTTACTTAGCCTTGGTTTGAAACTAGGTGAAATAAAATTAACCGAAACAGTGGGCACTGGCGCTTCGTCACTAATATTTTTTGGTGATCCAACACTTGGATTAAGAAAACGAATTAATGGTCTTAATATCACTATCGATAAGGACACTGTGATTTTACCAGATGAAGAGTTTACGGAAGGTCTACATGACGCATATTATTGGTTCAAAGGATCAGAGTTTATTATAACTAATAATGGTAATGAAAATGTAAAAGTGTATTATAAAGATGGATGTCCCGCTACCCTTGATGGTAAACTTCCCAACGGCGATAGCTATAACCCGCGATTTTTTGTTAAAAATTTACCTGATTCAATTCTTCCTGGGCAAAGTAAATCTTTTCCAATTCAATTTTACATTGGTGGAAAGTTATTTGAAGGAACATATCGTTCAAAGTTTTGTATCTACACAAATAGTTCTACGTCACCTTACTTTTGGATTTCTGTAGAAAAAAAACTAACCAGCATTCCGCTTCCTATTGCGCTTATATCATTCAAAGCTGTAAGTATTAATAATTCAATTAAACTTCAATGGGAAACATCCACAGAAATTAATAATTACGGATTCGATATTGAAAGGAAAGCGGAAACGCCAACCGGAAATAAAACTGACTGGCTAAAAATCGGATTTGTGAAAGGCAGCGGTAACAGTAACTCATCTAAGGAATATTCATTTGTTGACGATGACCTATCCAATTTAGGTAAATATTATTATAGACTAAAACAAATTGATAATAACGGGCAATATAAATATTCTAATGAAATTATGGTGGATTTAATAAAACCTTACACTTATTCTCTGAACCAGAATTATCCTAATCCTTTTAATCCGACAACTACAATAAACTTTTCAGTAGCTAAAACAAGTTTAGTTACAATTAAAGTTTATGATATATTAGGGAATGAGGTGAGAACATTGGTTAATGAAGAAAAACCAGCAGGCGATTATTGTATTCGTTTTGAAGCAATACGTAATCATCTTTCAAGTGGTGTATATTTTTATAGAATGCAGGCAGCTTCTTTTTTTGAGACGAAAAAATTAATTCTAATGAAATGAACGACTACTGATAAAAGCAAATCTATCTTTTGATAAAAATGTAATAGGCGCTAATGGAAGATTTAAGCAATTATATTATAAATATCAAAAAATTATGAAGTAGAAATTATATGAAATGTGTAGTAATATAGTTTAATAAATATATTGGAAAAATTCTGAATTAAGAGACTTTTACAATTACCATTGTCATGTCATCGTTTTGTTCGTAGTCGCCTCTGAATGTGCTTAGGGAACTCCATATCTCATTCATAATTTCGGTTGAGGTTCTGTTTGACTTTCCTTTCAAGAGCTCAGATAGCTTATCTTCTCCAAATAATTCTAAATATTTGTTCATTGCTTCGGTAATGCCGTCCGAGAAGAAAGCGTATATTTGTCCATGCCTAAGCGGGACTACTTCTTCAATTAAAGTATTTTCAAAGATGATTCCTCTTTCCAATCCGACACCTATCCCTTGAGTTCTGTATGATTGAACAGAGCCATTAGAAGCGGCAAGTACCGGCATATGCCCCGCGCGGCAGAATGTTACTTTATTTTCAGCGGTATCAAATAAAGCCAAAGTCATAGTAACGAATGAATTCCTTTCGATTGAATCATAAAACTTGCGGTTCAATTCAATCATGATTTGTTTAGGCGACTTATCAGCAGTACAAGAGAATTGAATCATAGTCTGAAGCTTTGTCATATAAAGAGCAGCAGGCAAACCTTTACCGGAGACATCGCCTACGACTACAAACATCTTATTTTCTGAAACAGATATAAGATCGTAATAATCACCTCCGACCTGATTTGCCGGAATCATCTCGCCGCATATGTCTAATCCATTTATATATGGAACACATTTAGGTAAAAGCCCCTGCTGAATTTTTCGGGCAAGTGAAAGATCTCTTTCAATTCTTAATTTCTCAGCCTCAGATTCATATAGTCTTGCGTTTTCAATTGCAATCGCAGCCTGGCTTGAAGCTGCAGTTAATAGGTCAAGATCTTTTCCCGCAAATTGAGAACCCGAATGTTTTAATCCGAATAAAAGCAATCCTATTACTTTTGATTTAATTATCATCGGTATAATTGTGAAGATACCTTCTTCAATTAAAATCTCAGATGTTTCAGGAAATGCGGCCGGGAACTCTTGCTGCTCAATTACGATTCTTTCTGATATCAGTGATTTTCTTGAAATTACATTCTGAAGGCTGTCGGAATTAATTACTAGATCTTTGTGAATAATTCCAACACTACGAATTAAATGGAACTTTTCATCTTTCTTCCCTTTAATAAGAATACCGAAACTTGTAATCTTAAGAGATTCGACAAAAGTTGATTTCATTGAATCGAGAATATTATCTAACCCTACAAGTGTAGAAACATCATTGCTGAATCGAAGCAGTACCCTTTGGTAGGCAAATTGTTCCGGATAAAATCGGGCTGTGAGAAAATCCTGGAACCTATCTTTCGTAGACTGGAATATAAGAGCAAAGATAATAAAAATTGAGCCTGCTATTACAGCCTGGAACTGTGTACCAATTGCTACACTTATGCTTTGTCCAAGCACATATATAATTAGGAAATAAATTGCGGCTAATGCAACTGTGGCAATTCCGTATATAAGTGTATTTTTAATAACAACGCTAACATCCATCAATTGATATTTTAAGATGGAATATGCAAAGGCAATTGGAATTAAAATTATTAATATTATTGGTGTATAATATTCAGGGGAGTTGAAAATAGTATCAGATATTACCGGTGCAATCCGGGATGTATAGACGATAGCAGCCAATGCAATAACAAATGCTACTAGGATAATGAATACAGGCTTTTTCTCTTCTTTGTTTTTTAATTTTCTATAATTTATGATAAGAGAAATCAAAGCGACAATCTCTACAGCCGATAGAAAATAACCGAAGTAAGATATTATTGTATTCGACTGTGTTACCGTTGCGTATCCTAAACCAAAGACTATAATTAAAACAGTCGTTATTGCTAAAGCTATTAGAGCAGGTACTATAATTAACAATTTCTTTGCCCATCGCTTCCCCATTAGCTTAAAAGGCTTGGGGAAAGTCCAGAAAAATGCCAGTAGAAGGAATGGGAATGCACTGACCCCTGAAGAAAGCAAAACTGCAAGTAAAAGGTATAACAGTCTGTCAGCCTGTACTACAGCAGGAGAAATATTAACAGGAACAAAAAGCTGTGCGCTTGTTAGTACCGAAGCAACACCAATTCCGTAAAATAATTTTTGAACCCTGCCGTCAGGTTTAGCCATAAGAACTATAAAGCCGATAAGCATTTGCATGATGGCTAATATAGCATCTGCAAGCAATGAAATGTTGACAAGCTTTTTAATATAGACCTTGGTATGAATAATTTTACCATTATGCTCAATGGTATAATTAGCATATTCTCCTGCATTAACACTATTAAGAATTAGCTGAGCTGCACCGGCACTAGGAAGGTTTTGGTTATTAATTTCCAGAAGCAGGTCACCGTCTCGGATGCCGGCGTTCCAGGTTACCCCGCCGACTTTAACGTTTTGAAAATGAAGCACAATCTTACCATTCGCAGCTTTTTGGTCTACCCACAAGCATTCATCATTTGATTGAATTCGTACAGCAAGAACAAAATAAATTTCAATTATAGCAGTTATTATGAGCACTAATGAAATTGCTATAATGAATTTAGGCCTGTTCTTAAGATAAAATTGTTTTAAACTATTCATTCTAAATTTTTGGATTGTAATTAACCCTGCTCTTTTAATTTAACGGCAATGAAAGTGAATTTTGCTCAATTAAAACTAAGTAAAATTGGAGGTTAAATCAAATTATATTGATGTAGTGAACTTTCGGTGATAAGGAATATCTTTTGGGTTAAAAATAAATTCTCCCGGAAATAAGTGAAACTACCTTAGGCAGACAGTTTCACCTGAAAATTATTATTTTAATATAACTAATTTTTTTGCTCCCATGTAACTTCCGGACTGCATTCTATAAAAATAAATTCCGCTTGGCAATGAGCCTACATTTAATTGGCGTATATGAGTACCTGCAGACAACACTTCGGATACTAGTACTTCTACTTCCTTGCCGGTTATATCGAATACCTTTAATGACACAAAAGACTTTGAGGGAAGAGTAAAAGTAATATTAGTTGCCGGATTAAATGGATTGGGATAGTTCTGAGACAAAGAGTAATCAGTAGGAATATTATTATTTTTTAGTTTTATGCCGGTTACCAAAGGTTCGATCCCCATAACATATACATCAGTGTAACCCGGTGCAGTCAGGCCAATGTGTGTAACTCCTAAAATATAATATCCTGGAATATAGCCGGCCACGCCTCCCATTGTAAGCATGTCTTGAACTTTATCAAATATGACAAAGTCATTATTAATTGGAGTACCGGAACTGCTGAAGAACCTTCCTTTTATATAACTTGCGGTATTGCCCGTAAAGTTTTCTACCCAGGTTACCAAATAATCGGTTCCGTCAAAGGCGCACGTAGGAAGGATGGGTTTTTTTGTTGAGTCGCATATTAGGATTTTTTCATCAGCAACATTTCCGGAGCTGGATACTATACGTCCGTAAAGATTCCAACTGATATTATCAGAAGCTTGTTCATGAAAAAGCACAAAGAACCGGGAACCATCATTTCCTACTGAAACCGGGTTATCACTATTAGCTTCTCCTCCATCAATTACAAAATTATTACCGGCCAAATCACCTGCAGAACTTATAAATTGACCGTAAATAACTTTGTCCTCACCAGAACCATCGCACCATGCAGCGAGGTAATTAGTTCCATTAAAAGATACAGCATGTTCACGTGCATAGTTGCTGCTTATTTGAATCGGAGAGCCGACAAGCTGACCTGATTTATTTATTCTTTGACCATAAAGCACGTCTTGATGATTCCCGCCTTTAAGATAAGTGACAAAGTAAGTGCCGTCGTAAAACGAAAGAGATCCTCTTCCCTGTCCGAATTTTAAGTTAATGTTTTGGGTTATAATAAAAGTTGACCCAACTAAATCACCGGATTTACTCATAAATTGGCCATATAGAGTGCCCCACCCATTTTGATCTCCTCCAGCAAAAAAAGGAAAAGGATCCGTCCAGAGCATTAGGTAATTAGTGCCATCGAATGCAAGTTTAGCACCGCTTCCGCTTTTACCAGTATTGAATCTTGGCCCGGACAGGTTAGGGCCAGAGCCGATAATCTGAGTAGTGATTTCATATGGCTTTGATGAATCACTGCTGATGAGGGTTAACATATAATTCGTACCGTCGTAAGCTCCGCCGCCGCTCATCAATCTATCTTTTGGATCAGTTACAGCTAAACCTTGAGGGATAATTGTAGACTGAATTAATAAAAAGGATATAATTAGCGATAAATATTTGTAATTAAACTTAACCATAATTGGAATCTCCTTCCGTTTAAATAAGAACTATTAAAAGACTTTTTTGGGGAAAAACAGTATTTTATTAATCGGGCAAAAAGTTGATGTAATGCATACTAATCGATTATTTATTTTATCTATTAACCATTGCAATTATTCAATGAACAATTTTACTTTATAGAGGTAATAATGAACAATAAAATTCAATGTTATTAACTGCCAAAAATGTAAATCTAATTATTACTTAATACAATGACACAAATATGTCATTTAAATTGAAGGGGATAAGGATTCATTCAGGTTGTTCAAAGTTAATTTTACCCCAAGCTTTGCTCCATTTAACTATAAAGCTTTTATAATTTTACTCAAGTTTACCCCTTAATAATTTATAAGTAAAAAAACCATCAACCTTCAGTAGATGAATTGAAACGGTTGACAAAAATGACTATTGTTTTCATTAACCCAAGGTTTAAGAGGCTGTGTGAAAATTCAAAACCAATAAATAAATATTCAATTTTCTATTTCTTGATTAGTCTAGTATTTTATCAATAGCTCAGCCATTTAGAGTCTTTGTAAAAATCAGATTTCTATTTATAAATATTAACAAAATTGAATATTGCTGATCCTATTAATAACAAAATTATTGAACCTCCCGATATAATCGCATAGGCGTCAACTTATAGTAAAGAATTCTTAAAAATATTTTGTTCCTAAACATTAAGAATTAAATAACATAGCACTCCTAACGGAGCGCTGATTCTTGGGGGTAAAATTTTCTACATACATTTCGCTCTGCTGGAGCGAAAAAGCAAAACAAATTGCGCAACTCCGTTAGTGCCTGTCCCGAGTTTTCTCGGGAAGTTGAATGTTTGTAGAACTAACATCACCTCAAAACAGCAGAACTCCAGAGGAGTTCAATGTAGATATATTTGGAAGTATAATTAATTACGATATATGGAATTAAATCAAGATTAAGGAAAATTAAGTTGAAGCCTATGCGATAGAATCGGGACAGGCACTCCGGGGTTCGGTAACTTAATGAGATATTGGTTTTCTACAAACATATCTCTCCTCTGGAGCGAGGGAAAATACCAGATATATCAATCCAGTTTGGGATTATATATTTGCAGCGATGGATGTTACCTGATAAACCAATTCAGTTTGGGATTATATATTTGCAGCGATAGATGTTACCAGATAAACCAACTCCGCTAGAGCCTGTCCCGATTTTTATCGGGAAGTTGAATGTTTGTAGAAAAAACATAAAATAAATAAAATCAGTGCTCCGTAGGTGCACTATGTAAAAAGGAATATAAAAATAGATCACAAAAACACAATTATATTTCCTTTTAATCTTTGAATTCCAGTGGTATTTGACCGATAAATCAGCCTCGTTAATAATTGAATATTTATTCTCTGATTTTGAATTTTCACACAGCCTCTTAAGAAGCTGTGTGAATATTATTACTCAACACTTTTAAGTGTTGGTTTAAAAGCAAAAAACGAATACTTGATAACCGTTCTAATTTAGCTACCATCGGTAGGCGGTTTATAGCAATTAGCGGTCACTAGCAATAATTCTACTTACTGTATGTATGTTTTTGAAATACGTATTGGGAAAGAATGTTGAAAGATTTTTATTTAACTTTTACTACAACTAATGTAATATCATCGGATTGGGTTGTGCCGCGGGCAAAGGATTGGACTTCACTTTTTATTTTCGAAACTATTTCATCCGCACTTAGTGCATGTGTTTCCAAAGATAAGCTTTCAAGCTTTTCATCGGAGAACTCTTCGTCATCGATATTCTTAGCTTCGGTTACGCCGTCTGTGAAAAGGATTACTACATCATCCTTTTTGAGCTGTATTGAATCTGAAAGATAAGGAGTGAATGTCTTCATGACTCCCAGTATTATTCCGCCTTTTTCAAGTTTAGTTATCTTTCCCTTTCGAATCAATAAAGGAGGGTTATGACCTGCATTGACGTAATGCAAATTCTTTGTTTCATCATCCAGGATCATCCAGAAGAAGGTTATGAACTTTCCATCGGAAGTATTTTCAGAGACTAAATCGTTTACAAGTGCAGTCGCTTCATCGAGCTTCATTCCCTGTTTGCATATAACCTTTAAGAATGCTTGAAGATTTGCCGTCAGTAATGCAGCAGGTACTCCTTTACCTGAAACATCTGCAATTGAAATGCAGAACATTTTATCATCAAGAGGAATAATATCGTAAAAATCACCCCCGACTTGCTGTGAGGTTAAATTTAGGACAGCAATATCATAATTATTAAATGAGGGAATTCTGCTTGGAAGCAGGTTCCGCTGTATACCACGGGCAAGTTCAAGCTCTTCCTCCATCTTTTGCTTGGCAAGTGCTTCTTTAAATAAACGCCTATTTTCAAGCGAGATAATTGCAAGGCTTCCGGTGGAATAAATAAACTCAATATCGGCACTTGAATATTTTTGATTTGTTATTCTTCTGCCTAATAATATAAGTCCTTTAGTCTGCCCCTGAATCTGCATTGGTACAATAATCTCTATACCTATTTCAGCAAGCCTACTGTACACACTCGATATTTCTTCTTTATTAACAGGATTTTCAAGTTTAGAAAAATCGTAACAAGAAACAGCAGTTAGAAGCTGTTCTTCCGGAAATTTTGTTTCCAGTGTTCTAGTCCCTTCTTCGATAAAAGTAACTACTGCATATTTAGAAACAAGAAACTGCCCGATTACCGAATAAACCAGAAGCTTAGCAACTTTGGTTGATTCGGAAATAATACCGAACTCTTTACTAAGCTCAAAAAGTGAATTAAGTCTTTGGACTCTTGAATCGAGTTTACGGTTTACTTTCTTAATCTCATCTAAAATAAAAGAATTCTGTACCGCGGAAGCGGCAATGTTTAATATGGTTTTAAGGAATTCAGTATCATCTTCTGAGAATGGTGATTTATTAAGCTTCTCACCGAGGCATACTACCCCAAGGCATTCGTCCGAAGAACATATCTTTTCTACCGCCAGAAGTTTAGCTTCTATAAAAAAGTTTTTAAGCTGTTCGTCATCTAATGACTTATCGGCAGAGATTAACTCCGGGAACTTTTTTTTTAGCTCTTCCGGGATACCCTTAGATGATTTAATTTGCAGTTTCCCTTCAGCTTTAAGGGCTATCAATCCCCTTGTTGCGAGAAATTTACCCATGCAGGTAAGAAGGACGTTATTAAGGATGAAGTCGAGGTCAAGGCTGCTGTTTATAATTCTGCTGAACTCTACAAGTGCAGTAAGATTTCTTTTTACTTTAATATTCTCGGGCTCGATCATTCTTAGTTAGCGTTATTTAGGTTTTTCGAAAGGAGGACCTGATTATATTTACCCGGAACGGAAACATATTTAACTTCATCCATTAACGATTTCATCAAATACATGCCTAAGCCGCCCACTTTATGCTGCCTATAATATTTTTGAAGGTCAGGGTCAGGAATAGTCTCCGGTTTAAAAGGCACGCCATGGTCTATAATAACGACAGTAAACTTTTTATCTTTCCGTTTCAATTTAATAGTAATCTCGCCTTCCGGATAAGATTTATATGCGTGCTTGATGATGTTTGTACAAGCTTCATCAACAGCTAGAATAATATTGTCAATCACTTCTACTGAGAATCCGGCATCAAGCGCCGCAGCGTATACAAAGTCTCTTATAGTCGAAAGATTATTTGTTCTGCTCTGGACTACAAGCATTTTATCTTTTAACTTTTTATTTTCCATTTTCAAGTTTCTTTATCTGGCTAAATTTACTGACAGCTTCGTTTTCCTCTTTGTATATCTCATATAGAAGAGGAAAGCCTAACAGGTCAAAGATGTTAAAAACTTTATCGTTCATAGCAGATAGTTTAATATCGCCTTTGTTCTCTCTGATTTTTTCTATGAAAGCCATAAATACGCCTAATCCAGCGCTGCTTATATACGAAAGCTCTTTAAAATTAACGACTAAAGAATACCTTCCATTATCAACCAGGTTAGAGAAGGTATTTTCCAAAACCGGTGCTGTATGAGCATCCAAATACCCTTTCAGATAAATTATATTTACATCACCTGCGTCTTTAACTGAGGTGCTGAATTCTGCCATTCTATCTCTCCATCTTTATTAAAATTTTGTTTCCATTTCAATATAACTAAAGTTATGTCATCATGCTGTGAATTATTCTGTGAGAACAATGTAACTTCGCGCATAACGCTGTTTGATATCTCATCGGTACTGCAATCGCTATGATCAAGCAGGATTTTTTCAAAATGAGCACTGCCGAAATCTTCAAGCTCTTTATTCTTGGCTTCGGTAATACCATCTGTATAAAGCACAATTATATCATTATCATGCAGCTTAATTTCAATTTCATCAAGTGAATCTATAAACTGCGAACCGAAATTCAAGCCTAATCCGATCCCGGAAGGGCGGAGGTTTTCTGCAATATTATTTCTTATTAATAGAACCGGGCAATGTCCGGCACGCGATATTGTTACTATTTCTTTTTTTAAATCAAATACTCCGTAAGCAGCGCTTACAAAGTTCTTGCGGTCAAGTGTTCTCTCTAATATCTTGTTGGCTTTTATTAGAATATCTTTAGGGCGCTCAAAGGTCTGTGACAGCGACTCGAAAATTCCTTTAATCTCAGCCATTATGAATGCTGCTGAAATTCCTTTACCTGAAACATCCGCTATAATAAAGCCAAATTTGTCTTTGGTGATTTCGAAGAAGTCATAGTAATCGCCCCCCACTTCAAATGCCGGAATAAAGACTGATGAGATGCTGAGATTTCTATATTCAGGGTTTTTAGCCGGAAGTATCTTTCTTTGAATTTCCCTGGCAACATCCAGTTCCTTCTCCAGCCTTTCTTTCACTATTGATTCTTCAAGCAGCCTTGAATTTTCAATGGCTAATGAGGCATAATCGGAGAAGGTATCCATTGCATTATTATCTTCATCATCGAAAATAACGTCATTCTTCTTTGCGATAATTAAATAACCTTTTATCTCATTGTGAGCTTTCAAAGGTGCGGATGCAAGATAAAAAATCTCCTCGCTGAGTTGGGGACGGTTTGAGTATTTCTTTAATTTAATTATAGAAGATTGATCTGAGTTTTTTTCCAGCTTATTCTTAAAAATAAAATTAGTAAGGTTATTCGAATCATAATAACCGATATTCTTATTTGCTATTGATTTGAATCCATCTTCTTCTTTCCAGGCAATCCATGCTGCATTGCCGTTGCATACCTTAATAGCAATATCGGTTACTGTCTCGGCAAGCTCTTTAAAATCCACAGATTCAGTTATTAGTTTACTGAAGTACTGCAGGAAATTTACTTCCTGTGCTTTTCTATCGAATGCCTCAGCAGTTGGAATGTGGAAGAGTGTCGTAAAGAAAAGTATTGAAAAATAAATAGCGCCATATGTCATTATTATTTTCAAAAACAAATTAAGCGACGGCGAAAAAGCTGTAAGCATCTGTGCATGGATATTATCACTTGAACTATGGATAAGGTTTACAAAAAATAAAATCGAGATTATTATAGAAAGAACCAGCAGGGATATCTTTTCCTTTTTAACAATGAAAGCTATCCATGATATCCTTATTGAATTAATCAAAATTAAAAGGACCGAAATGATAAAGAATGTATCTTTTATATATTTCAGGTCCGGCGATTTACTCAACAAACTTGAGATACTTGCAAGAATAAAGAAGAAAATCATTGTATTGAAGTAGGTGCTGACGTTTTTCTTCTGGCGGTAGAAGTACAACTCTCTGAAAGCTAAAAATACTGTAGCCAGGGAGCCCATTATGAACATTGAATAAACGAATGATATTAGATTATATAATAATCCATGGTTAATGTTAGAGCTTTCGGCTTTTGAGATTAAGCCGCCTAGTATGACATTCGAAAAAGTAAAGAGGAAAAAGATAAGAGCGTTAATTATCCCGATATTCATTACTAATGCAAGGGGATTAATAGTTTTCAAATGAATTAAATCCAGAAGGTAGAAATAAAGTGAAGCTAATGTAACGGTAACGAACAATTCATTTATAATTACCCAGATAATAGAATCGGCAGAATAAATAAATACACGGAACAGGAAAAGAACGGCGGCTAATCCTATGAAGGTTTGGAATTTTAGGTTAGACTTTAATTCCACACCATTTATCTTTAGAAATTTCAGCTTCGACAATTGAGTATATCAGCTTTTATTGTTATCTCTTCATTTAAGGGTTAAATTACGTTAAAAATTGATATTTGTAAAGAAGAGTTTGGATAGACGGAATAATTCTAGGATGAAAGTCAATGGATTGTAGATGGAGAGAAGGTCAGAGGCTAGAAGCCAGAGGGCAGAGGGCGGAAGTCAGAAGTAAATCGTGTAAACAAATTTTAGGACTTGACAAATTTTAGGACATGACACAGGGAAAAAGTAAGATGAAATATCGAATGAACTTAATGAATTTATTCAGTTCAATCACTAATGCTGTTAAATTATGAAATGTAATGGAGAATACCGGAACATATAAAATAAACAGTGAATAGTTTTATAGCCAAAATAGAGGCACCTAAAGTTTTCATTACATCAGGTGCCTTGCAATCATTGCATAGATCAATTTTGTTAAATTTCCACAGGTTTTTTAGGCTGGGATTGAGGCATTGATTTTCTTAGCTCTTTCTGCATTTGCTCCATTTCTTTTTCAAACTGCTGCATCTGCTTTTTGAATTGATCCATTTGCTGTTTAATATCATTCTGCCGTGAACTGCTAGTA
>Ga0208139_1000054_pt1 | contig 11947 bp, 5 predicted proteins | sample SF_Rice_5C_0N_10_FD_185613 | JGI IMG/M metagenome (GOLD analysis project Ga0208139, IMG submission 185613) | Rice paddy soil microbial communities from Twitchell Island, California, USA - SF_Rice_5C_0N_105 (SPAdes) (version 2) | ecosystem: Environmental > Terrestrial > Soil > Paddy field/soil ...
TTAAGTGTACCCCCCGCATTTACCTCATGAGTTGTTATTGGGTCGTAAATAGACCTTGGCACCGAAGGCAAGGCTGCTTCATGAAGAATTATATCTATTCCATTCACTGCCTTTATTACTGTATGATAGCTCCGGATATCCCCCTCTATCAATTCAATGTCCTTCTCATACTCTTTTAAGTTTTCTCTTCTTCCTGTCGAAAAGTTATCAAGTACTCTTACCCGGTATCCTCTTTTTAACAACTCTTCAACTATATTGGAACCTATAAAACCTGCTCCGCCGGTAACTAAGAATTTCACAATTTTTTCCTCTATATTTTATTCTATTGAATAATCCTCAACTAATAAACAACATGCCGCAAAAAACAAACTACTCCCCGCTATCATTCCACAGCTTCGCCACGTCAGTCACATAAGACTTTTTTTAACACTTTTATTTCTTATCAATTGAGTTATTAATATCCTTTTATAGGTTTCTAATAAATTATGGATATCAATATTCTTTATTAAAACTTTTCCTTTTTGTATTGTTGGCTTGCTTGGAGAATTGATTATAAAACATTTTTACTCATGTACACTGGCACTCGCTTCTGCACTCGAGTATCCGCATACATTTTTTTTCCTGCAAGCATTTATTCCCACTGATTATTATAGATAACTTATTTGATTGCCCAATTTTCTTTTATCAAACTCTATACCTTTTCTAATAATATCTTATCTATTTATTCCGTCACGTCTATATTGACTTTGACAATCATTATGCCATCAATTTCATGCTTTTATTCAACTCTTTAATTTTCTCTTTATAAGGTTTTAAAATTCTTGGGGTATATCATTTATAGCTTAAATATTGATGATTGTGTTCTGAAATGCCTATCCCCTGATTTCTTTCTCATTCTTTTTTTAATTGTTACAATTATCCTCTTTACAGCTTTTCACCGACCGGTTTTCATACTCTCATTCCGAAATTCAAACAGCTTGTCTTATTGATGGATGAAATTAGAATAGTTTTTATTGTAATTCATTAACCGGCTTAACGGTATACTACTTGAATATTAACTATCGAATGAAAAATTAAACAAATCGGCGGGCAGCATCTTCCTTTCCCATTGTTTTTTACAATTTGCAGAAGAATTGGGTTCTGCATTTATTAAATCATACTTGAATCCTATAGAATGGAAGTACGATTTTCGAACGAACCTGCCGAATTTCATACTTAGTTTGATATGAAACAGAAATATGCACCCTTATAAACAAATGAATTGAAGAAATAAAATTGGTATGAATATTGGCAAAAACAATTTAACCAGGTACGTATTTATTTAACTAATGTTTAAAAAGTGAAAGAATATTTAAATACCTTCTTTATTAATTACCATGTAACATTTAATCAATTTCAAGGAGAATTATTATGAAAAATATGTACGTCAGATTGCTGAACAATCTGTTACTCTTTTCACTGTTCTTCGCAGTGGGTTTTTCCACAGCGTCTGCACAGTGGGTTCAGACAAGTTCTACCCCGGCACCAAATCCTCGCTCTATAGTTTTTAACGGTTCTAATTTCTATGTAGGAAGTTATGGTGGAGGGGTTTTCGTTTCTACCAACGGCGGCACTACCTTTACTAAGGCCGCTACTCTTGCTAATGCCGGTGTTTGGTCTGTTTATCTTGCTGGTTCGAATCTGCTTGCTGGAACAGACGGCGGCGGTATCTATCTATCAACTAATAATGGCGCTGCCTGGACAAATCCATTAGCCAGTAAGTTTATTAGAGCATTTGCTTCCGACCCCGCTGGAAATATCTATGCTGCCGGATATCCCAACGGAGTATGGCGATCTACTGATAACGGCGCATCATGGAACATTCTTGCCTCACCTGGGACTAATCTTTTGAGTATCGCTATTTATGGATCAACAATGCTTGTCGGCAATAATAGTGATGGAATTTACCGCTCCGGTGATGGCGGCATTACATGGACTCATGCATTAATTGCAAGCACAAATGTTTGGTCCTTTGCTACTATTGGGAGTACTATTTTTGCAGCGGGTACTACTGGTTTCTTTCGATCTATAGATAATGGTTTAACTTGGACTCAAGTCAGTACTCCTGGCGGAGGCTATCAAGCTGAAGCCTTAGTTGCCATCGGTTCAAACTTACTTATTGGAACTGGCATAGGAGCTCAGCTTTCGACTGATAATGGATCAACCTGGACACCAGTCAATACTGGACTTACTACTGCAATAGTTGGGCTCGCAGCCGACAATTTAAATGCATATGCCGGAAGTTATTATTATTTCGGGCCATCTGGTTTCTGGAAAAGGCCTCTCTCCGAAATGCTCCCGGGACCTCCAGCAGCTATTACTACTGCGGCAACCCAATTAACAAATTTCACTGCCTCTCTTAATGGAACAGTTAATGCTCATGGCTCTTCAACAACAGTCACTTTTGATTATGGGCTGACTACTTCGTATGGTTCTTCAGTTACAGCAACCCCGGGCACAGTAACAGGCTCAGCTAATGTTGCTGTCAGCGCCGCATTGACTGGTTTAATTCCGGGAACAACTTACCATTTCCGCGTTAATGCTGTCAACTCTATTGGAACTACTCTGGGAAGTGATATGACTTTTTCTACGGCCCCTCTTCCATCAACTGTTTCTGCATATTGGCCGCTGAATGAAATTGTATCAGGCAGCTATGCAGATTATACCGGTATAAACAACGCTACCGGTTCTACCACTCCTGTTGCTGGTAAAGTTGGCGGGGCTCAGCAGTTTGATGGTAGCACTTCTAAGATTATTGTTCCGGCTAATACTTCCTTTGACTTTCCTGCTAACGGTAACTTCTCGATTGAATTTTGGTATTCGGGAACAACTGCACCTGCTTCAACCCAATTCATAATGCGTAGGTATGCTGCTTCTCTATTCGACTGGAGTGTATTTATTACAACTGATAAAAAAGTCAGAATGCAGTTAAGCAGCGGCGGTTTAACTACAGTTGTCATCGGAAGTGTTATTGTTGATGGTAATTGGCATCATGTTGTAGCAACCAGGAATGGAACTTCCGGAGTATCTAACCTTTATGTCGATGGAAATTTGCAAGGAAGTACAACTCAATTATTTACGGTTAATTTCTCCTCTCCGACTTCAAATCTTGAAATAGGAAATACTCTAGGAGTAGGTTATCTAAATGGTATTCTAGATGAAATTGCCATCCATAATATTGAATTGTCTTCAGCAAATATTCTTATTCATTATAATAACGGTTTAAACGGACTTAGTTACTTTACTCCAACTGCTCCTGCTTTTACTTCTATACCTGTTACAACTGGTATGGTTGGCAGATTGTATTCTTACAATGTATCATCTTCCGGTTATCCAGCAGCAGCTTATTCATTAACAGCTCCTCCGACTGGAATGACTATAGATCCAAATACCGGATTAATTCAATGGACTCCTGCAGCAGCGGGCACTTATAATATAAACGTTGTTGCATCAAACGGTGTAAGCCCCAACGCAACACAATCATACACGGTTATAGTTGCAAATGCCCTATCCCTTCCTGCCGGTCTTGTCGCTTATTGGCAGCTTAATGAAACAATTCCGGGAAATTATTCTGACTTAACCGGCATAAATAACGCTACCGGCTCTACCACTCCTGTTGTAGGTAAAGTAAATGATGCTCAACAGTTTAATGGCACTAGCTCCAAAATTGTTGCTCCCGCTAATGCTTCTCTTGATTTCCCTGCCGCTGGTAACTTCTCTGTTGAATTCTGGTATTCAGGTTCAACTACTCCGGCATCTACTCAATACGTTATTAGAAGATATATCTCCTCTCAAGCTGATTGGAGCATTTATATCTCCACTGATAAAAAAGTAAGATTCCAATTAAACAATGGTGGTTTATCTACTACTGTTCTTGGTAGTATTATTGTAGACGGCACATGGCATCATGTTGTTGCAACCAGAAATGGTACTACTGGTGCATCTAGCCTCTACGTTGACGGCAGCTTAAAAGGAAGCACTACTCAGTTATTTACTGTAAATTTCTCCTCTCCTACTGCTAAGCTCGAAGTCGGTAGTACGGTAGGTATTGGTTACTTAAATGGCTCCCTGGATGAAATTGCTATTCATAATATCGAATTATCTTCAGCCGATGTGCTTATTCATTATAATAACGGTTTAAGCGGGCTTAGTTATTTCTCTCCTACCGCTCCGGTTATTAGCTCCGCTCCGGTTACTACAGCTATGGTAGGAAGCGCTTATTCTTACACTGTAACTTCGTCCGGTTACCCGGTAGCCACCTATTCACTGACTGCACCTCCGTCAGGCATGACCATTAATTCTACTACCGGTTTAATCCAATGGACACCTGCCGCTTCTGGTAATTATAACATTACTGTAGTTGCTTCCAATGGCGTAAGCCCTGATGCTTCTCAGTCCTTTACTCTTGCAGTCTCCGGTGTACTGTCTCTTCCTGCCGGCATTGTTGCTTATTGGCAGCTTAATGAAACTGCATCAGGCAATTATGCAGACTTAACAGGCGTAAACAACGCTACCGGTTCTACTTCTCCTGTTGCCGGTAAAGTTGATGGTGCTCAGCAGTTTAATGGCATTAGCTCCAAAATTGTTGCTCCAGCTAATGCTTCTCTTGATTTCCCTGCCGCTGGTAACTTCTCTGTCGAATTCTGGTATTCAAGTTCGCTTACTCCATCTTCTACTCAATATATTATGAGAAGATTTATTTCATCTCAAGCTGAATGGAGTATATTCATTACCACTGATAAAAAGGTAAGATTCCAATTAAACAATGGTGGTGTTAACACTGTTTTAGTCGGAAGCATTATTGTTGATGGCACATGGCATCACGTTGTTGCTACAAGAAATGGAACTACAGGTTTAAGTTCATTGTATGTAGATGGCAGCTTAAAAGGAAGCACAACTCAGTTATTTACAACTGACTTCTCATCACCTACTGCTAAGCTCGAAATCGGTAGTACGGTAGGTATTGGTTACTTAAATGGCTCCCTGGATGAAATTGCTGTATTCAATGTTGAGTTAGCCCAACCTGATATAATCACTCAATATAATAATGGCGTTAATGGCCTTTCTTATTTCTCTCCAACTGCGCCGTTAATTACTACTTCACCTCTTCTTACAGCTATTACCGGAAATTTGTATTCATATGATGTACACGCTATAGGTTACCCTGCACCTGTATATACTTTAGTTACATTTCCGTCTGGAATGACTATTGACCCGAATTCAGGTTTAATTCAATGGACTGCATCTGTGGCAGGTAATTACCCTGTTATTGTTCAAGCAAACAATGGGGTTACTCCGCCTGATACCCAATCTTTCAGTATTACTGTATTAAATATTCCACCCGGCTTAGTAAATTACTGGAAACTTGATGAGACCGTAAGTGGAACATATGCGGACGGCGCTGGCGGCAGTACCGGTACCGGCACTACTATACCTGTACCTGGACAAGTCTTTGGCGCACAGGAATTTAATGGTATTAACAATAAAATTGTTGTACCTGCTAGTACCACTTTTGATTTTCCTGCCGCCGGTAATTTCTCCATCGATTTTTGGTTCAATGGAGTTGCCGCAACACCATATACTGAATATATAATTCGCAGGTATATATCTTCACAATCAGACTGGAGCATTTTTATTACGTATGATAAAAAAATAAGATTCCAGTTAAACAATGGTGGCGTTACTACTGTTGTTGTTGGTGGTTCTATTGTCGATGGCAACTGGCATTATGTTGCCGCTACTAGAAATGGATCAACTGGTGTTTCCAATCTCTATGTGGATGGAACTCTTGTTGGAAGTACAACTCAATTATTTACCGTTGATTTCTCTTCTCCTACTGCCAAATTGGAAATCGGAAGCACTGTTGGAATAGGATACTTAAAAGGCAGTCTGGATGAAATTGCAATCAACAACATAGAATTATCCCAGGCTACTATCACCACAAACTATAACAACGGCTTAGCCGGTATTCCTATAGCTAAGAGATTTGCAGCTTTGAATAATTCTGTATTCGACAAGGTGTCTTTAGCTCAGGAAAATAGAAATGTTATTCTCAACTGGAATACAAATAAAGAATCTTCCGGTATTTTTGAGGTTCAAAGAACTACTGCCGGTATAGAAGAATGGGTAAAGATAGGCTCTGTTGATGCTAATGGAATCAGCAGCTTTAACTATAGGGATGCTTCTCTGCCTGAAAATGGTAAGTTCTCTTACAAGATTAAATACATAGGCAAAGACGGCGGCTATGCATATTCCGACGTTGTGGATATCGAAACTCTGCCGGTTAATTACAGCCTTGAACAGAATTACCCGAATCCGTTTAACCCGGCAACTACTGTCAAATATCAGCTGCCTTTCAATAGTATGGTAAACTTAACCGTTTTCAACCTACTCGGTCAAAAGGTTACCGAGATTGTTAACGGCATTCAATCTGCTGGCACTTATAGGCATGTATGGAATGCCAGCGGTTTTGCAAGCGGCATTTATTTCCTTAAATTAAATGCTCAAAGCCAGGCTACTGGTGAAAAATTCTCAAAGATAATTAAATTAATGCTCGTTAAGTAGTAATTAACCTGCTATTTTTCTATATTATAAGCCTCCTGGCTAACCACCCGGAGGCTTTTTAATTTAGCTTACCTTTATTTTGAACATACCTTGAATATACTCTGAATATACTCTGAACTCACCATACTTGGTTTATAACTATGATTTACTACTATTGTAACCAATATGGATATCAATTAATATAAAAATGCTTTTACAATTCAACTTAGAGCTTAAATTCTTTTTTTTAAGCAAAAAAACACTTAATTTTATAATTCTATTTACAGTACTTGTGCACTTTATGCTGGCATTTATACGTCAGTATAAAAAACGGAATTCAAACTACTAATGGACATTTCTCTTTCTTATTTCCGTTGGCGCAAAATATTATTTAATACGCGAGAATGGCGGAATTTGGTAGACGCGCTAGACTTAGGATCTAGTACCTAACCGGTGTCGGGGTTCGAGTCCCCGTTCTCGCACTTAATCATAAAGTTATAGAGGTTGGTTTGGAATACAAGATAAATGAGCTTTCAGTTTCAGAAAAAGAGCTTGAAGTAACTTTCACATATAATGAGATAAAAGAAAATATCGATAAGGAAGTAAAAAAGCAGACTAAAAATATTCAACTACCCGGTTTCCGTAAAGGAAAGGTTCCCGTTCACTTATTGAAAAAAATGTACGGCGATTCTCTTGAACAAGATGTCTCAGAGGCAGTTGCTGCAGATCAATTCCGTGAGATCTCTAAAGAGAAGCATTTGCATCCGATTGGCTCTCCTATAATCATGGATGTAAAATATAAATCCGGCGAGGATTTTTATTTTAAGATAAAATACGAGGTTGTACCTCAATTAGATGTTAAAGATTATACCGGGCTAGAGTTTGAAGTCCCTGAATTCAATGTTAAAGACGAAGAAATAGAAAATGAAATAAATTACATCTTAAAAGCAAATAGAACTTCAGAATCTGTAGAAATTGTCGGTGAGGATAATAATTATATTCTTGATGTCGAGCTTTCTAGAACAAATGAAAACGGAAATCCGATAGAAGGCTCTAAACCAGAAAATATTCAGTTCGATTTAACTACTATCGGAATGGAATCAAATATCATTCAAAATTCAAAAGGGAAAAAAGCCGGCGAGTCATTTTCCTATTCTCACACTTTTGATCGCACTACTAAAGATGAAAAGGGAGAGGAAAAGAAAATTACTGAAACTTATTACTTTAATGCTTTGATAAAAGTGATCTATAAATTCTCACTCCCTGAATTAAATGAAGAATTAGTAAAGAAGGTTACTAAAGATAAAATCACTTCGGTTGATGAGTTCCGCGCAAATATTCGTAAAGATTATCAAAATATGTATGAGCAAAGAACCGAAGAGTTATTGGAGAACCGGTTAATCGGTATGATAGTAAAAAACAATGAGTTCAATCCTCCGGCATCCTTTGTGAAATTATATCTAGATGAAATGGTGAAGAAAGAAGAAGAAAATGCCAAGAAGCAAGGTTATAAGAAGTTTGATAAAATTGATGCTGCAAAACAGCTTCAAGACTATGCAGTATTTGAGACTAAATGGATGTTCATTAAAGAAGCTATAATCAAGAATGAAAAAATTGAAGTCAGCGATGAAGAACTAAATGAGTTAGCAAAGAAAGATGCTGAAGAAACTGGTATATCAATTGATAAACTTTTGAACTATTATAAATCTTCAAACGCTGGCAGCAAGCTTCTCGATAAAAAACTATTTGATTTCTTAAAAGAAAAGAGTATAATTAAAAAAGTAGAACCAGATAAATATTTACAAAAAGAACCGGAGGAATCCAAATGAATAGTTACCCGGAAATTTACAACCAGTTAGTTCCTTATGTAATTGAACAAACCGGACGCGGTGAAAGGGGTATGGATATTTATTCCCGTCTCTTGAGGGAAAGAATCATCTTTATAGGTACAGCAATAGACGATCATATTGCCAGTTTAACCATAGCACAATTAATTTTCCTCGAAGCAGAGGATTCTGAGAAAGATATTAATCTATACATAAATTCGCCTGGCGGCAGCGTATCTGCTGGTTTGGCAATTTATGATACAATGAAATACATTAAACCGGATGTAGCTACAATTTGTGTAGGAATGGCAGCTAGTATGGGTGCGATACTACTAACCGGTGGAGCATCTGGCAAGCGCACTTCCCTGCCAAATTCTAGGATTATGATCCATCAACCATGGGTTGGAGGATTACAAGGACAGACTACCGATATTGAAATTCATGCTAGAGAAATGATTAAGACAAGAGACATTCTATACAAAATAATAGCTGATCATACCGGTAAAACTTCCGAGCAAATAGCTAAGGATTGCGATAGAGATTATTTTCTTTCTGCCGAAGAAGCGAAAACTTATAATCTTATCGATAACATTCTCGAAAAAAGAATTCCTGTTCCAAAAAAATAATGAACTACTTTTGGGGGTTGATAAATCAACCCCTAAAAACTTTAATTAGAAAACATAATGATTTTATGGGGTATTTATATAAATTATTAATAATTCTTTTATTTATAATCCTTTTACCTGCCACATCTTATAATATACTTTTTAGTCAGCAGCAAAGCAAAGATCAACAACTTGATCAATATCTTTCGGAATACCGAATAAATAAGAATGTTGCCTCTATTTCTGCAGGAGTTCTCCACAAAGGGAAAATTACTTGGCTAAATGCAAAAGGATATGCAGATTTAAGTCATCAAATCCCTGCCACCCCTAAAACGATCTACCGTATTGCTTCTATTTCAAAAGTAATTACTGCAGTTGCGGTAATGCAGCTTTGGGAAAAAGGTAAAATAAATCTTGATGCTGATGCAATAAGATATATACCTTATTTTCCAAAGAAAAAATGGAAATTTACAGTTAGACAAATACTCCAGCATACTGCAGGACTGCGAAGTTACAAGCCCGGCGAATTCAATAGCACAGTTTTTTTCCCTACTACTAGGGATGCGGTCAATGTAATAAGCGATGACCCTCTCCTATATAAGCCAGGTACAAAATTTCTTTATACCACTTTAGGGTATAATCTTCTAGCAGGTATAATTGAAAATGCCAGCGGGATGAAATTTGTGGACTATCTAAGAAAATATATATTCGAACCGGCTGAAATGAATTCAACATATGCTGAATATCAAAGAGAGATAATCCCTAATAAAGCTGTTGGGTATGACAAAGATAAATACAGAAAAATTGAGAACGCACCTCTTGCAGATTTAAGTATCAAATTTGCTGGCGGAGGCTTAGTATCCACACCACATGATATTCTAAAATTTGCCCACTGCCTTTTGAACAATAAATTGATAAATCATTCAACATTAGATTCTATGCTTATTCAAACCAGGCTGTCCAATGGTAGAATTATGGAAAGTGGTTTAGGTTTTGATATAAAAACAGATACTTATGGAAAGAAATTCTTCGGCCATTATGGTTTTGGTACGGGATTCATTTCCCTTCTTGCAATTTACCCTAAAGACACAACCGCAGTAGTAGATTTTATAAATACCGATGATAGAAATCTTGGCAGCCCTGCACTCGATCTAGCCTCAATTGTTCTGGAGAATAAAAGGTCTGTTCCTCCTAAACCTTTGTCAGATCAAATGATGAATATTACTCTGAGCAAAAATCTTGACTCAGCTATTGCGGAATGTGCAATTATAAAAAGAGATACCTCGAACCGGATTGATATGTCTTCTAGTGAATTCAATCTTTTCGGATATGATCTTCTTTCTATTAAAAGGAATTATGACGCAATTAGATGGTTTAACTTTTTCACAACCCAATTCCCGAAAAATATTTCGGCTTATATTGGTCTAGGCGATTCATATTACCATGACAATAATAAAGGTAAAGCCTTTCAATTTTATCGCCGTGCTCTCTTGATTGATTCAACTAATAGCTATGCCCTTCGAATGATAAAGAAAATCCAGTCTGAATAAAAGATTCTTGACTTGGATTACTCTAACTTTTCTATATTGACAAGTAACACATTTCAAACAATGAATTTATAATTTACTTCAATTATATTGCTGCATAGTGATATATGAAATAGATTAAAACTAGTATGGCTCTAATTTCATCCTTGAATTAGATCAATATAGTTTTAATTTTAACAGAATAATGATTTGAGATTTAACCAATGCTAGGAATTAGATTCACTGATTATATCCCCCAGCTGAAAATGAAAAGCAGTTTTGATAACCTGCTCAAGATTTTCATGCAGATGCTTACCATTACTTCCGGAGATATATCAGAAGCTCTTAACTGGATGAATCAACTGGATAAAAAATACGGACTTACAAATAATGAATACGGAATGGGTGATTTTATCCGGGAGCTTAAGGATAAAGACTATATAGAAGATAGTGAAGATGGAGTTAATTATATATTGACCCCTAAAAGTGAGCAATCCATCCGACGTCAGTCTCTTGAAGAAATATTCGGTAAGCTTAAAAAATCGACTAGGGGAAGCCATATGACTCCTCATACCGGTTTTGGCGATGAGTCTACTTCTGATAGACGAGAATATTATTTTGGAGATTCATTAGATCAAATTGATGTTACCGACTCTATTAAGAATGCTCAAGTCAATCACGGCATTGATGAGTTTAAATTGACAGAAGGTGATCTTGAAGTGGAAGAATGCGATTTTAAGGCATTAACGTCAACAGTTTTGATGATAGATATTTCCCACTCAATGATTCTTTATGGTGAAGATAGAATTACACCAGCTAAGAAGGTCGCTATGGCATTGTCAGAACTAATTACGACTAAATATCCGAAAGATACTTTAGATATAATAGTATTCGGAAACGATGCATGGCCAATTGAAATAAAAGATCTTCCTTACCTTCAGGTAGGGCCATACCATACTAATACCGTAGCAGGCCTGCAGCTTGCGATGGATATTCTTAGAAGACGAAAGACACACAACAAGCAGATATTTATGGTTACCGACGGAAAACCCACCTGCTTAAAGGAAGGCGCCAAATATTATAAGAACAGCTTCGGGCTTGATAGGAAAATTATGAATAAGACGCTCGACCAGGCAGCTAAATGCCGTAAATTGAACATCCCCATTACAACATTTATGATAGCAAGAGATCCTTATCTTCAGCAGTTTGTTCGAGAATTTACTAAAATAAATAATGGACGGGCATTTTACAGCAGCCTCAGCGGATTAGGTGATTATATTTTTGAAGATTACATTCGAAATAGGAGAAAACGGGTTAGATAGTTTCAGAGTTTTATCAGGAGTATTATACAAAAATGAAAATAACATCAATATCGACTTTAGGTGAATTAAAAAGAAGCGGATATAAA
>Ga0208139_1000055_pt1 | contig 11857 bp, 6 predicted proteins | sample SF_Rice_5C_0N_10_FD_185613 | JGI IMG/M metagenome (GOLD analysis project Ga0208139, IMG submission 185613) | Rice paddy soil microbial communities from Twitchell Island, California, USA - SF_Rice_5C_0N_105 (SPAdes) (version 2) | ecosystem: Environmental > Terrestrial > Soil > Paddy field/soil ...
AAAGTTAGGTGTTAATGAAAAATGATGCGTCATTATGCTAGACACTGAACTTAGTTATATCAAGAAATTCTTCTTAACTTAATGACATTACCCCTCCAAGATAATGCCAAATGGCATGTCCACACCATTTGTCACTATCGTAATTTGCGCCAAATGTCAATTTTTTTTTAGTTCTATGTTGTAAATTGCCATTTGGGGCAACTATAGAAGGGGACTACTTTCTTTTGGATTATCATTATGCTTAACTTAATGACATTACCGTTGGAGGGGATGGCATGCTTTTCTTGATGGGGAGGGTTAACTGGATTTCCGTGTTGGATTATTTGGTTTGGTCGATTAAGATATTACTTTACTGTAAATTCCTATAACTAAGAAAGTGTTTAATAAGTGAATACTGACATTTTGTCATATTTTATTTAGAGTATAATTAGTGGGTATTTACATAGGATTTATATTGGATTTAGAGGCCAGTTAGATGCCTATTAGAGATATGAGTGAAATGATTTAGATTTGAGGGAAAAGGGATGTAAGTATGACAAAATGTCAGTATAATATTTTACATTTGGCTATTTACGTTGTACCACTTAGCGGCACTTATAAAATGCCTGCCTAAGGAATATTTATCCAATAATATTCTTTAGGATATCTTTTGTTTCATCGATCGCATTTTTCAAATTATTCATTCTTTGATCAATGTTTGCCAAGTCATTATTTTTTCCGGATAGTTCAATGCCTAAAGCTTCATCCCCGACTTTTTTTGCGCCTACGGAATAACTAGCACCTTTAATTGTATGAGCTTCACTAATTATTTTTTCAAGTTTTTCTTCAGCAACGAATTTATCTAATCTGATATATCTTTCAGTTATATCAAGGATATAGCTATTCAGTAGATCAGTTTGAAACTCTTTATCACCTAAGCTCATCTTTTCAAGGACATTAAAATCAAAAATGGATTGAATATTATTTGAAGGTGATTGTTTTGGTTTTTCTATTTGATGCTCTACATTCAGCCATCTATCTAAAATCTTGATTAACTGATCGGGAATTATAGGCTTCGCAATATAATCATTCATTCCAGCTTCGATACATTTTTCTCTATCGCCTATTAATGCATGTGCAGTAATTGCGATGATAGGGATTTGAATTACGGGAGCTCCCAAATTCCTAATTTCTTTAGTAGCAGTAAAACCGTCCATCTCAGGCATTTGCACATCCATAAGAATTAAATCGAATGAATTTTCTTTAACTGCTTTAATAGCCTCAATTCCATTTATTACAGATTGGGCATAATAACCGGCATCATTTATAATTCTTAACGCTACCTTTTGGTTAATTAAGTTATCTTCGGCCAGGAGTATCTTATATTTATTTCTTTCTTTTTTTAAGCTATTAATCATTACCGGATCTTTAATAATTTTGCTCGAAGCTTTTTCCAATTGATTTACAAGAGTATTTTCTATCTTTCTTCTAATATTCTTTTGTTTTTTAAGTTCGACAGTAAAAATAAACTTACTGCTTTTGCCTTCAACACTTTCTACCTTAATATCACCATTCATCAAAGTGACGAACTGTTTACAAATTACTAATCCCAAACCTGTACCGCCGAATTTTCTAGTGTGGGAACCATCGGCTTGAGTAAAAGGCTGAAACAATTCACCAATACGGTTAGCCGGTATACCTATACCTTCATCCGAAACAGAAGCATTTAATACTACCTTATTTTCATTAAGTTCCCTTGTGGAAAGATCAATAATAATCCTGCCGCGGTCAGAAAATTTAACAGCATTGCTTAAAAGATTTAGAAATATTTGTCTTAATCTAGTGGGATCGCCGTTAAGAGAAGTAATAGTACCTTCAGAAATATTAGTAAAAATCTTTAATCCTTTTTCATTTGCTTTTTGGGCGAGCAAAGAGACTGATTCTTCCAGGATATCATTTAAGTCGAAATCGGTATATTCAAGCTCCATTTTACCGGATTCTATTTTGGATAAGTCGAGAATATCATTCAATATATCCAAAAGTAATTCAGCCGAGTGTTTAGCATTGGAAGAAAACTGATTAAGTTCATCTTTATCTTTATAAGCTCCTTTTTCAATTAAAGTAAGAAAGCCCAAAATGCCGTTCATAGGGGTTCTAATCTCATGGCTCATATTGGCAAGGAATTGGCTTTTAATAACAGTAGACTGAGTAGCCTGCTGGGCTAACTGATCAGATTTTAATTTTTCAGTACGTAAAGCTTCTTCTGCTTTGCGTCTTTTTTCATCGGTAATAATTTGATCGGTAATATCTTCCATACTGCCTTCAAAGTAAAACTGTTCACCATTATCATCTTTCACCACGCGGTCATTAAGCCTAACAATAACGAGCGAGCCATCTTTCTTTTTTAAAGAGAGGACATGATCTTTAATAAAGCCTTTAACTTTTAATTCTTCAATCAGCTTTTCCCGTTCCCAGGGATACTTATAAATATCTCTAGTTATATCCGCATTAAGTAATTCCTCTTTACTTCCGAATCCTAAGATTTTAACTATAATAGGGTTAACAGTTAAAAATTTACCTTCAAGATTTGATTGGAACATACCTGAGGCAGAATTCTCGAAAATAGAATGGAACTTCTTTTCAGACAGTTCTATAAGATAGGATCTTTCGGCAAGCTGCATTCTAAGCCTAAAGTTAACGGCGCTGCCCACAACTGATATTGCACTTAAAAACAGTACGAAAATAACTGATTCATACATATTGGGCAGAAAATAGATTGTATGATCGTTAAATAAAATTGCGACGGCAAAGACAATATTATAATAAATCGCAACAATAATTTGGTTTTTAACATCCCAGCTAAGGAACAAAGCAGAAGTAAAGATCATTAAGCCAACAATCTGAGCGTTGACGATGAGTGTTTTAGGCATTAATAAAATCATATAGCCGGATGAGATTATAATTATTGCGAGAAGTATGTGAACAAGAATTATCGGTTTTTCTTTACCGAACTTAGTATACATTGATACAAGTACAATAAATGATATTAATGTAGCCAGAAGTCTGGTTATATAAACCTCGAATGAATATTGTGAAAAGTAACGGACTTCAAATACCATTGCGAATAAGCCGGAAATGGCAACAAGTAATGCCATTACTTTTAAAGGAGTATTCAATAGAGATTTTGATTCACTCCTAAATAGTTCATATTCTTTAGTTGAAAAGGCAACCTCTCCCTTATAAATATAATCGAAGACTGATTTAGTGCTTACACCGGACATGGATTTATATTCTTTCTTTGGGATAAGTTAATAAAACAATATAGGAAATTAGCTATACAATAAATATTTTACCACTTAAAACTAACAATATTTTAGACAAATATGGAAAATTTTTTTTATACAATCGATGTTTCTGTATTATATTTCATTAATCACTTACTTTCGTGCAAAATATTAGACAAATTCTTCACTATTATCACAAATGTGAATAATTGGTATATTGCGTATATAATATTACTAGGGATCAGTTTTGTAAAAGGAGGGAGAAGAGGGAAGATAGCGGGCATAGGAGTTTTGGTACTTATATTAATAACGGATCAGCTGAGTGCGGGATTAATAAAGGATGTTTTCCATAGAGTCCGTCCGTGCGGTGCATTGAAGGACGTAATAACACCGCTTGGGTGTAATGGTACATTCTCATTTCCTTCAAATCATGCAGTCAATAATTTTGCCGCAGCATTTTTATACTATAAGCTTTTCCCAAAGCTTAAGTGGGCGTTATTTATTACGGCATCGCTAGTTGCAATTTCCAGAGTTTATGTTGGACTGCATTATCCTTCGGATATATTAGGAGGAGCAGTTATAGGATCGGCTTTCGGATATGTTTTTGGTTTTGCAGCACTTAAGCTGGATGAGTATTTGAAAATTAGAAGTGAAAGAAAAGTTGCGGGAAGATGAGAAACTGGATGCTGGATGCTTCCCTTCAGGAGGTAAACTGGATACTGGATGCTTCCCTTCGGGAGGTAAACTGGATACTGGATTTTGGAAATGGGTTGTGTGATAAGTGTGTTATTTTAAATTAAAATTATAAGTGGAAATAGAATTTGTAAAAAAATGAAAGATGATTTATCAAATAAACTTGTAATACGTTCGGCGACGGAAAAGGATGTTAAGTTAATATATTCTTTTATAAAAGAGATTGCCGAATTTGAAAAGCTGGCTCATGAAGTTAAAGCTACGGAAGAGGACATAAGAAATTCTTTATTCGAGGCAAGACCATATGCTGAGGTATTGATTGCGGAATATGAAGGCGAGCCTGCCGGCCATGCAATTTTCTTTCATAACTTTTCCACCTTTGTTGGAAGGCCGGGAATTTATCTAGAAGATCTTTATGTAAGGCGGCATTTAAGAGGAAAAGGGATCGGGAAAGCGCTTCTTCTTTCATTGATTAAAATAGCTAAAGAAAGAAATTGCGGTCGGGTTGAATGGGCAGTGCTTGACTGGAATAAATCAGCCATAGATTTTTATAAGAGCATTGGTGCAACTCAATTGGAAGATTGGCAAATTTTCAGATTAACTGAGGATAAATTTTAATTATAGGGTTTCGCCGGTCATTAGCATCATGAATATAGAATAAAAAAATCCCGTCCGTTATGAGCATATAACGGGCGGGATTATTATGGAAGGTTGAATACTATTTCAAGTAAATCATTTTTTTAACTGCCTTAAAGCTTCCGGCTTCAATAGTATAGAAATAGATACCGGAAGAAAGGCCGTTCCCGCTATTGTCTTTTCCTTCCCATTCGACTTTATGCGAACCAGCTTCCTCATAAGAGTTTACCAGTGTGGCAACTTCCCTGCCCAATATATCAAACACTCTGAGCTTCACAGTTTCTGCTTTCGGCAAGTCAAATTCTATTGATGTACTCGGGTTAAAAGGATTCGGATAATTCTGAATAAGCGCATAATTACCCGGGATTATATTATCTTTTTCAACACCGGTGACAGCAACACTAGCTGATGCTGAGAGATCACTTAGATTGCCTGAGAAATCTACAGAAGCTATACGATAATAATATACCTTACCTGCTATTATTTTCGAATCGATAAATTGATTACTTGTAACAGTAGCAATAGGCTTAACATCATTTATAATGAAATTAGAGACAGTATCTTTAAAGACTTCAAAATACTGGAAATCCTTATCTACCGGCCTGCTCCATTGAACTACAACAGAGTTTTGTGAGATCGAAGCGTTTAGGCTATCGGGAGCGAAAGGACTTAAATTATCTTTAGAATATCCGCTATCCGATAAAGACATTGCATAAATAGAAGGATCGCTGGAATGAGCGGATACCTTAAAAACGGAATAATGCATGCCATTTGTTATTGTAGAGTCAAAAACCGTCGGAGCAATAAAAGAATATGAATTATCATTTGTGGCGGTAATATCGCTTACAAATACCCAGACAGAATCCCTTCGCCATACTGAGAATTTAGAAATCCCGGAATTAACAGCGGATGAGGCCAACTTCCAGGATAGATATACTTGATGACCTTGATCATTAGAAACATCTTTAATAGAAGTAATAGCGGGAGCCGGGACTGAAGTAACCTTAAGGTTATTAACCGAATAGCCGCTATCGGGGGCAGAATTAAAGATCACCGGATTATAATCAATGTAAGCAGAGACCCGGAATAATGTATAATGAGCACCGCTAGAATTGGAGTCAGAAATAGTCGGTACAACAATGGAATAAACGGAGTCGCCATTAGCAGGCACTTGATTGATAAATGTCCAGGTAGAATCAAATCTCCAAACAGCATATCCAGAAATAGGAGTAGGTCCGCTAGCAAATTCATTCTTCCAGGTAACTTTAACTTGTTTGCCATTATCATTAGGGACATCATTTACGGAGACAATCTTAACAACAGGAGGCCCGGTTTGAGTATCAAATAAATTAAGCGCGAATACTCTATTAGCCTTGTAGCGTATCCCGGGGTAATAATATGAAGGGAAGATATAATAGGCCGGCTGGTAATCAGGCTCAGCGAACATCTCTTCGGTACCGAGAACAATAACTTGACCAGCTCCGACTTTTGCTTGGGCAACTACCGGAAGATTTTTAGAGGCAGAAGTTTGCTGGACAATATCGCCTGAAGAGCTTCGCTGCGAAAATTCGTTGACTCTAGCATAGCTGCCATTATTTGCTCCAAGTTTATTTAAGAAATCAAATGCAGAGGATGAAGACAATACAATACTATCCGCAGGAGAAGCGACGCTTAAACTGGCTGAATAGAAAGCTCCAAGAGTATCTACCGAGGATACGAGAGGATCATTTGGATGAGGCAGATTGAAAAGTTTAATCCAGTAAACATTATTATCAAAAAATTGAGCTGTATCTACAACCAATCGATTATTTATTGTAATACCGGTATTCCAGCCATCAGCGGAAAGAAGACTATTCTGATAAAGAGTTCCGGGATAATAGCCACTATAGGGCAGCACAATTAAACCGCCGCCATTTTTTACAAATGCCTGGATAGTATTTATTTGATCAGGCGAATACTGCTGATAGGGAGTAACAGAAATAAAGTAATCATAGCCTCTTAAATCAAAAGAAGGATCATCGGTTACGACCATATATCCCTTAGCTCTTAGTAATTTAATGAAGCTGGAAAAATAACTTGTATCCGATTGTTCGTAATAATCATCGGTGAAATCGAATTTAATCTTTTTCGGATTTTTTGCGGGCACAACACCGTAAGCAGTAATTGGAATTTTCAGTACACTTGGATAATTAGAAGAATTATTATTTACTATCAAAGTATCATTTACAAAACCGGCTGCTGCGTTATTATATTGGATCTCAAATTTAATAACCTGGCCGGGAGCAGCATTAAATGAGCTTCCTTTGGTCAAAATAAAATGCGATCCCTTAATAGAAGCGGCACCTGTCAAATTGCCGCTTGACATATCAGTATTTTGGACATCAAATCTAGAAAGCGATGAAGAACCTACTCTAACTCCTATGAAATCAACAACCGAATCAGAAAGAGCCATAAAAGAGTTAGTAGGCCCGGTAGGACTACTAAGTGCAGCAATCCAAGTTGCCCAGTATTGTGTACCGTCCCCAATTTCGCCGACCGCCCAAACAGTACCTGTGGGAGAAAGAGCGATGCCGTTATAATCTCCCCAGCGTGGTTCTTTATAAGCATCGTAGCTTTGATTTATAAATAAACTTGAAGGATTATTCCAGATATTAGCGGCTGATCTCATATCCACATATTGTTCTGTACTTGAAGTATTAAAAGCCAGGTACATATTATCATTATTATCGGGAGTTACTGCCGGATAATAATAATATACATTATCCGAACCATAGTCGATATTGCGGTCAACTGTCCATGTATTAGTATTTATCTTTAATACACGAATAGCCGAAACATCGCCCCCGCCCCAATTATAACCTTCTGTAAATGCAGTATACATTTCGTTATTTTTCCAAACTACATCTTGAGTACGGCAATCGCCAGTACTAATAAGAGCAATACTGCCTAATTGCTGAGCATCAGGGGGGACTTGGTAAGATCCAATATTTAAAGTAGCGCCAAGATTTAGTGATGGGACACCGGCTGCATAGCTTATTTTCCAGGTTGAGATATAATTATTACCTCCGGCATCTGTATTTAAAAGGAATTCATTATTTGAGCTCCCAATTGTTTTTGCAGGCTTTAGAGTGAAGACCTGAGAATTGTCAGCATTTTTCATATTCCAAAAGTCATAATATGTAGAAGGTGCAGAATTATATATGGCATTTTTATTGAGCACTCTAAGTTTTGCATATTGGAAAGTTTCATAATTAAAATCATATTGGTTAGAAGTAATAAAAATAGATAATGAGTCATATCCTAACCCCGGGAAATCGCAAAAGTTAGAAGTCGGATTAATACCGTCATAAGAAGCATTAATAGTATAGCAATACCAGCTGCCGCCCGGATCAGTAGAATCGCTGGAAACAGCAAGCAGGTAAGAAGAAGTTTCGTTATACCAGTCGATTAATAAAGTCAACATAATAAATCTGCCGTGCTGTGGATCGTATAAAACCTTGGGATCCGTAATAAAAGTATTACTAGGAAGGCTGTAAAGCTGCTGGAAAGTATCATAGTACAATAAATTGCCGGAAGTGTCAAAAACGTTAAATTCGTCATTCACCGCGTTAATGATCTCGCTGCCGCTTGAAGCGACTACAGGATCAGGGGGATAATAGGGGATATCATCCATATATTGAGATATACCTTCAAAGGATGTACTTGAAACAGGTGCTTGAATTTTATTAATCGCTTTTTTATTTAAAGTAAATTTAGATACATCCTTTATAGGAACACCGCCTGAAGTGCCAGGTGCCATTATTTGATTTTTTAATTGGAGCAATGCACTTGGGCTCAAATTAAAATGCATTTTATTTTCTTTCAGAAGAACCGGTGAAGAGTTTTTCTGTTTTGCGGGCTTACGGGTAAGAACAACTTTCTTTGGACTTACACCGGAGGAAAATTTAGATGTGTTTATCTGGGCAACAGAAGTTGCTGAACAAACAAAAAATAGAAAAAGAATAATCCCAGAAATTGCGATTACACTTTTAACCGAATAAGAAAACTGTACCAGTTTTAGTTTCATGTATATCTCCGAATTAATAATGAATTATTAAATAATTATCTCTAGATTTTAATAATCGAAAGCATCTTGAATATAAAAGCAATGAGCATCTCAATCATTTGGGATATCGATGCTTCTTTTAAATTCTGCTCCACATTTATGGCAAAACTTTCCAGTGGGATAAATAATAGGGGCTTTACATTTTTCACATTTGTCAATCATCTTTTCACCGCAAACGACGCAATAGGTCTGCTCTTCACAAATACTGCAAAAGTTTTTACAATTGAGACAAAGTTTGAATCTGTCAACGTTTTTATTTTCCAATCTTTATCCATTAATTAGTTATCCGTTAAATGAGTATTTCATTTTAGGAGATCAAACATTATTCCACAGGCAAAGGATTGGGTTTTAAGAAGAAATAAGAATGCGGGAATTAATAAAGTAAACTTTCATTTACATCTTGTAAAGTTAAGTTTACCAAAATCTATTTAAGGCAGGATTTAATCTAACGAATTATTGTAATCAATATTCAATTCTTTTAGAATTTTATGCAGCGCTTGTCTGCTTATGCCGGCAATCTCTGCGGCATCATTTATTTTTCCTTTTGAACTATTTAATAGATTAGTAAAATATTCCCGTTTAAAGCTCTGGAGAGAAGATTTATAAGGTTCATTTATGCCGGGGGCATTTATTTTAGAGCTTCTTTCAGGCAATATATCCAGATTGATCTTTTGATTATCGTCGGCTCTTATAATAGCATTTATCATTAGGTTTTTTAGCTCTCTCACATTCCCCTTCCAATGATAGTTTTCCATAGCGGTGATTGTTTCAGCGGTGATTGATAAACCGGATCTATTATACCTGCGGGATAATTTATTCAAAAAATACTCAGCTAGAATTTTAATATCTTCCTTTCTTTCCCTTAAAGGAGGGACATGAATATTTACTACTTTAATTCTATAATAAAAGTCTTCGCGTAATTTACCTTGTTCTACCAGGTCTTCAAGATTTTTATTTGATGCTACAATAAGCCGGACATCGAGTTTAATATCCTTGCCGGTTTTTTGTCCTACTTTGTTAATTTCCTTGTACTGCATAAATTTGAGCAGCTTCAATTGGATACGCTCATTGATTTCCGAAATCTCAGGGAGATATATAGTACCGCCGTTTGCCGATTCAAATTTACCGATCCTAGCCTCATCGGCACCTGAGAAAGCTCCTTTCTCATGTCCGAATAACTCGGATTCGATTAAGTTCTCGCTTATAGTATGCAATGAAACCGATGAGAATAATTTATCTTTTCTTTTACTTCTCAGATGGATCTCTCTCGCAATAATATCTTTTCCCGCGCCGGTTTCGCCCGTTAATAGGATATGCACATCCTGGTTAGCAAATTTCTCAACATCAAATATTACTTTCAGCATAGACTTACTTGTAGTAATAAATTTATCCACATTCTCATCAAATGCATCTTCCAAAGCATTTAGCTTGATATTTAATTCCCTTTGTTTAAAAGCGCGAAGGATCTTTTCAATTAATACTTCTCTATTAAAGTCTTTTTGAATAAAATCCCATGCGCCAAGCTTCATTGCTTTAACGGCGGTCTGAACATTTCCATGGTCAGTAATAATTATTACAGGCATAAGGGGATCAACCTCCTTACGGATTTTTTCCAGGACATCGAGTCCATAAATATCAGGCAGCTTTAGATCGAGCAGAACCAGGTTTATATCTTCTTTCATAATAACAGACAGCCCTTTATATCCGGTCTCCGCCTTAAAAATTTGGAATTCATTCTTTAAGACAAATTCTACGTCATTCATAAAAGAGATACTATCGTCTATTATTAGTAACTTATACATACAACATCCTTACTAAATTGCTTTTAATTTAATTATAAACTGAGTCCCGCCGTTATCAGGATTAGAAGGATATAATTCTCCTTCGTATTTCTCAATACATTTTTTAGCAATGGTTAATCCTATTCCATGTCCGTCAGGTTTAGTGGTAAAGCCTCCGGTAAATATTTTCCCAATATTATCAGGTAGAATCCCATTCCCATTATCTTTTATTTTTATGATAACCGATTCATTATTGCAGTCAGCCTCAATAATAATTGAACCGTTTTCCACTTTTTTATCATGAAGCTCATCAATAGCATTTTGAATGATAATATTAATTGACTCATTAAAATCAGTACCGGAAATAATTGCGTTAATTTTCTCATATGAAGATGAGAAAATAATCTCTATCTGCGGGTACAATTCACGGAATTTTTTAATAGCAAGTTCAACTGCTTCAACTGCATCTATAGTAAATTTTGACTGCACTGTTTTCCGAAGCCCTGCTAATTCTTCTCTTATTTCTTTTATTGAGAGGACAGCTTCCTCTTTGGCCTTTATTTTTGCAATTAAAGAAGAACTAGTAAGAAGCTTCTCACAGCTGCCGGATATTTGTGAACTGCTTTGTAAAATTGAAACTGCATAGCTCGAGTATTTAACATTATCTTCTTCTTTTAACTCGAATTGGAATATCAAATTATACAAACGGTTAATTTCCGGCAATACGGCTTTTTTGTATTCAATTAAAGCAGAATTTATTCTCTCTTCGGCTTCTTTTCCATATTTACTTTGAGAATCAGATTCTAAGTTTAAGTTTTCAATAAGCAGAGAGAGCCGGTGCAGAATAATCAACATACCTTCGCCATGATCAAATCTTTTAAGCAGTGTTAATAAATTCTCAGTAACATTAAAACCCGCTATTACCTTGGATTCCTTATTTTTCTTAAATAATAAAACTGAAATAACAAAAATAGATGAAATAATAAGGGGAAGGATTTCGTCTGTAAAAAGGTTTGATGAATTGAATATAAAATATAAAGAGCCGAAATAGAACGACATGCTTTCAACAGAAACGATTTTTACCGCATAGAAAACTATCAATGAAAGAGAGAATAATTTCCAATTGAAATAAATTCCGGAAGCAGAGATTCTTCTATTTAATTTCAGCTTACCTATAGTAAATAATATTAGGGCGGCAAAGTATAAAGCAAGCAGAATTATTTCAATCCCTAATGCAACAAAGCTGTTACCATACACAAATCTAAGGAAAGTTTTTTTAGATAAATAATATTCTCTTGCAAATCCAGTTTGTTCAGTAACCTTAATAAAGCTATTAGGTTTCACAGAAACTGTTCTGGTAATTTTTGAAACAGGGAAAT
>Ga0208139_1000057_pt1 | contig 11836 bp, 6 predicted proteins | sample SF_Rice_5C_0N_10_FD_185613 | JGI IMG/M metagenome (GOLD analysis project Ga0208139, IMG submission 185613) | Rice paddy soil microbial communities from Twitchell Island, California, USA - SF_Rice_5C_0N_105 (SPAdes) (version 2) | ecosystem: Environmental > Terrestrial > Soil > Paddy field/soil ...
TATTTGAGGGGGATTTGAGTTACAATGGTTTAACAAGCAATAAGGTTTTAACCCACTATTATGCTCTAGATAAATCAAATAATAAAGATTAAAGGGAAGCCTTATTAAGTGTTTTTTGACCTTAGTAACAACGGTAAAAAATATACAGGAAAACCTTATTACCTCATATCTTTAATAGTAAAATTAAAAAATGTTTAGGACAGCATAATACTAATTTAATATAAGTGGATTGATTTAGAATCAGATTAAAATAATTACAAAACACATTAAGTACCAAACTTATTTACTTTTTCACATTTAATTTAGACAGCACTGTAAAAATTAATTAAAAATTATTTTACTATTAATATTATTTTCATTAGGTTTGCTGATGGTTAGATAAAATAAATGGTTCTTAATAAGAAAATAATTATATAATCATGAAAATTTAATTTTACCTTTAACGTTGAAGGTTTAACGGGATCAACAAGTAAAACTTTAACGGCAGGAAATGGGTTTCGGGGATTATATATGAATTTCAAAGTTAATTGGGCGAACCAATTTGGTTTAATACTTTAAAGGGAGTTGATGAAATACAGATTTCTGTTTCTATTTCTTTTTCCTGCATTTTTGTATACCTCATATTGTCAGGATAATGGAATTAAAAGGCTGAATAAAACTGTTGATGACGATAATTCCAAGTATACAAATGTCGGTAATATAGGCCTGACTCTTACCAATTTCGGTATGTACGGCAACGGCTTCACTCTATGGCCACAGCAGCCTAGCTGTGAGTATCCTTTAGGCAGTGGTATAGAGCATATATTCGACGGCAGCCTCTGGGTAGGAGGATTTGTGAGTTCTGATTCGCTTGGTAAAGGCAGAGTAGGCCCTTTTGTAACTACAGGCTCTGTGGATGCATCTTCTGTTTCTACGCGGGGCGGCGGATTTGAATTTACCAACAATCCGGGCAGTAAAATTACTGAGCGGTCATCTCTTCTCGATTCACGTTATTATGACCCTTACGCAATATCCCACCAAGATTTTGTAATGGATTATGTAGATACAAATTCAGTTCTGAGCAACGGTGAAATTATACAGGATCATAATCCGCTTGGTATTGCAGTCCATCAAGAATGTTATGCATGGGACTATCCCTTCGCAGATTTCTTTGTTATCATGAATTACACAATAAAGAATGTAACTAACAAATATATCGACAGTGTTTACGTAGGATTATGGACAGATGCTGTTGTACGAAATACAAAAATTACCTCTCCCAGGACAGGCGGGCCTTTTTTCGCTCACGGCGGTGAAGGTTACAGTGATTCAATGAAGATTGCTTATGAGTTTGATGTTGACGGCGATATAGGGTATACAAATAGTTATGTAGGAATTCAATTCCTTGGCTCTACTCCCACGCTTAATAATAATTTTATAGCCGAAGGAGACACACTGCCTTCAGTTAATTTTGTAACATGGCAATATAAAAATACATCAGACCCAAATTTCTTTTCGCCAGTAACTGATATTGACCGGTACAGAAAAATGCAGGGATACTTCGGAGGGACAAACCGTTATAATAAAGGAGTAAACCCGGCAGATTTAAAGACTCCATCGAACAGATCTATATTAATAACAGACGGATCGTTCAGAAAAATTGCGCCAGGGGATTCCATCAATGTAGTGTATGCTATTGTCTGTGCAAAAAAATTCGGTAATGATCCTGCATCTCTTGATAATGCAGAACAGAGGACTGAATTATACTCAAATGCTGAATGGGCGCTGCGTGCATATTACGGTGAAGACCGGAACCGCAATGGTAAATTGGACCCCGGTGAAGATATGGACGGGAACGGAAAGATAACACGTTATATACTTCCGGCGCCTCCAAGGACACCAGCGGTTAAGGTAGTACCCGGTAATCAAACTGTTAGCATATATTGGGATAAAAGAGCGGAAGCTTCAGTCGATCCTATTTCAGGTAAGAAAGATTTTGAAGGATATAGAATATACAGAACAGAAGCAGGATTTGATTTAAATCTTGCCCAGGATGTAAGATCTTCATTAGTTATGCTTTCTCAATTTGACAGTGCCGGGAATTCGATAGGGTATAATACAGGATTTTCTAAGGTTGAATTGAAAGACCCGGTAACATTTCCTAATGACACTACAAAATATTATTATAGATTCGATGTAAATAATCTGCTGAACGGATGGCAGTATTTATTTACAGTTACTGCATTTGATAAAGGAGACCCGGAGAATAAGCTTGAAAGCCTTGAATCGAGTCCGCTAGTTTCAATGAGCCGTATTTTGCCCGGCACACTCCCGAACAATAATGATAAATCAGAAGTAGGAGTATATCCAAATCCTTATTACGGCAGTGCAATCTGGGATGGAAGTACAGAGAGATTAAAGAAAATATATTTTTATAATCTTCCTTCCGAATGTGAGATTACTATTTACACGCTTTCGGGAGATATAGTTAAAAAGATTGAGCATCATCAGAACAGTAACGGGGCTGATATAAAGTGGTTCCAGAATTATGCAAGCGATGGGAAACAGATTATGACAGGCGGGGAAGATGCATGGGATCTATTATCGAATAACGATCAGGCAATTGCGACAGGATTATATTTATTTACCGTAAAAGATATGAACACGGGTAATATTAAAAGAGGCAAATTTTTAATAATAAAATAAAAAGGAGTAAGCTTTATGAAGATTAGATTACTACTAATACTTAGCGTTTTAGCTGTTGGGATTATCACAGCCCAAAGCCAATATCCGCTTGTTACAATCCATGATATACAGAATATTAATGGTGTTGATACACTTGGATTTGTTCAATCCACATTGACTGACGATACAGTAAGAGTAAGAGGAATTGTAATGGTTAAACCATTAGTCGATGCCGATACAAATAGAATGCCTACTATGTATTATGGCGCAAGATGGGGGACGTACATTCAAGATTCAAGCGATTCATGGGGAGGATTAAATGTTTTACAGAACGATTCTACCGCGCCTTATCAAGGAACATTTTTTGATATAGCAGATACCGGCGATTATGTTGAAATGACGGGAGTAGTTACTAATTATGGCCAAACCAATGAATTGATGCTTTTGATTAATCCGGTTACAGAAATAAATTATCTTTCACATTTACCCAAACGTCCGGATCCAAAGGAAATGTCTTTAACAGACTTTATGAACAACGGCACCGTTAATAAGGGAGCTATGAAATACACAGGAATGTATGTCGAATTTCATAATCTAATTTCAAGCGACAGGAATACTTCTTCCGGCGGTTTTAATTTAAATGATGGAAATGGGAATAGCATGATTGTATATCCTCAGTCGAGATATTTCAGATTAGATGCAAACAAAATGCCCGGTTCTACATATCAGCCGCCGCAGGACGGAACACCGATAAATACAATCCGGGGAATTATTACAGTTTATAATGACGGATTTGAACTGCTTCCGATATATCCCAATGATATTTATATAACCTTAACGCCTCCGACAATATCTACTATAAAAAGAGACCAGGTTCAAGTTAAGACAAATACACCGGTAACAGTCTCGGCAAAGATAGTAGGAGGCAGCGGTAATGTTACAACCGCTGAATTACATTATAAGGTTGGCAGTCAGGACAGGGTTGCAATTACAATGACAAAGTCTACGAATGATACTACTATTTATTCAGCAGTAATACCCGGGATAAATAAAGACTCGACATTTGTAGATTATTTTATAACTGGTAAGGATAATTTGGATTTAACCGGTTATTCGCCAAGTGATACATTAAAAGGTAATTATTTTTATCAAGTATTGAATGAGCCATTAACAATACATGATGCTCAGTTCAGCCCATTTGGAAGCGGTTATAGCAGTTATAATGGTTATTCAATTACATTATCAGGTATAGTTACTGCGGATACATCCGACATTCCGGGATTTGGAAGCAGCACTCCTTTGCGCATTTACATGCAGGATAAAACCGGGCCATGGAATGGGATTTTAATAGGTACCCGAGGAAATATAGGTACTGATGCATTAAAATTTAAAAGAGGAGATAATGTTACACTGACCGGTGTTATACTTGAAAATTACAGTGTAACATCAATTGACTCTTTGTCTAGTATTAAAATTAATTCCTCCAACAATCCTCTGCCGGATGCTGTTGCATTACATACCGGCGATATCGATAAGAAGACAGGCAGCGATACCACAGTTGAAAAGTGGGAAAGCGTACTAGTAAAATACAATGACATGACAGTAACAAATACTAATGCAGATGGAGCGCCAGGTGCGAATACGAATAATCATGGTGAGATATTTGTTAACGACGGAACCGGTGATGCAAGAGTTGAGCTGCAGGATGGCAACCATAATTATCACAATTTATGGGATTCAACCTTAGTTAAAGATCCATTAAATATTGAAGTCACTGATAGCTCTAAATTTTCAGAAATGACGGGAATACTTTACTATTCATTCAGCTACTACAAATTAGTTCCGCGTAAGAATAATGATTTCTCAGGCTACACACCTGTAGCTGTTAAGAACGAATATTCTAATATTCCATTGCAATATATGCTTGAGCAGAATTATCCGAACCCGTTCAATCCTTCGACTACTATCTCATATTCAATTCCGAAAGAAGGAATGGTAACCTTGAAGATATATAATATTCTCGGTCAGGAAGTTCAGACAATTGTAAACCAGAATATGCGGCCGGGATCATATAAAGTAAACTTCAATGCCGACAGACTGAGCTCAGGTGTTTATTTCTACAGTTTGAGAGTTGGAGAGTTTAATCAGGTTAAGAAGATGCTGTTACTGAAATAACGAGACACGAATTTCACTAATTAACACTAATATAAACGAGACGACAAATGTCGTAATAGTAAATAATATTAGTATTGGCATAAAAGTAAATAGACTATAATTTTTGTCTTAGGGGCTTTGCGGCAGAATATTTTTTGCCACAAAGCCACAAAGGTGTACTTAAAAAACTATTTTCAACTGTTAATATGAGTTGAAATATTTATTGATTAAAAACGGGTAAAATGGTAAAGAGCATAAAATATTTATCGGTCATATTGATGGCAGTTATATTGTCATCATGCTTTAAGGATATGGCCGATAATCCAATTGGGAATCAAGCGCCGAAAACAGGAGTGTTCCTAAATCCTGATTCATCAATCAGCAGGCAGCCTAGCAAGATTGATGTTCATTGGTGGGGAGATGACCCTGACGGATTTGTAATAGGTTATTATTTTTCGTGGGATGGAAAACATTGGGCATTCACAAAATCCAATGATAGTCTATTTGCATTACAGATCGGGGTTACTGATACAAATTATATCTTTTACGTATCCGCAGTCGACAATGGAGGCAACGGAGTATATGATAAAGATATTGTACAGAACGGAATAGATTACGGCCCCGAGCCTTTCACGGATAAAAACGGAAATGGAGTTTGGGATCCCGGAGAAGATTATGTAGATATAGGATTGATAGATCCGCATCCTGCGTCGATTAAATTCCCTATAAAAAATTCAGCACCAACGGTAACATGGGATCAATTAACAGTTCTACCTGATACATCATTCCCGGCAATGTCTTTCGGATGGATTGCTGACGATATTGACGGAAATTCTACAATCCTAAAAATCAATATTGCTTTAAATGATACCACAAACCCGAATAATATAGTTCCGCTTGATGGATCAATAAGGAATGTGTCTATAAGAACCACAGATTTTTCATCAGCGTCACCAATGATGGATATACTTATTGGCGGGCTAGAAACCAATATTGCTCAGCAGAAACTGCCCGGACTCAAACTTAACGGAAACAATATTTTTTATGTACAAGCTGAAGATATGTCCGGCGCAAAATCAAATTTCATAGCAATACCGGGGAACGGAAAGAGCTGGTATATTAAAAAGCCAAGCGGTAATCTCTTAATTGTAAATGATTACGCGGTAATGGACAATGCACCGTCATTTTATGCAAATATTTTTGATAATAGCCTGGGCTTAAAGAACAAATATGATGTATATAATTTCCATTCCCAGACACCGCCGTTCTTAAATGTAACTTTCCTATTGACACTTAAATTATTTAAATATGTTTATTGGTATACTGACAATAATCCATCCTTAGACCTGGCAAGCGCAGTAACTCAAAATTATTTAACTGCAGGAGGAAAGATTGCTTTCTCAATGCAGTTTCCGCAGAACCTTGACCTTACTGTACTGCAAGGATTTTTACCTATAAATACAGATTCAAGCGATACAAAACTATCATTATTAAGTAATGTAAGAGTAACAGATACTTCTAGAACAGGTTATCCTGATTTAACCCTTACAGCGAATGTGTTTCGAGTAAAATCATTTTATGTAAATTCTTTAGGGGGAATCCCGATATATTATTTCCCAAACCATGAGATGAAAGGTTTTATAGGATTTACCGATTCGCAAAAGAATCTATTCTTTATCGGACTACCGCTTCATAAAGCAGATGGAAGCAATACGGCAAGTATACTTCTTAGAAAAGTATTTCAAGATTTTGGATTAGCCCTATGAAAAAAATTCTATTTACAATTATTTCATTAAGCTTTATTTCAATATTCGGGCAGAGCGCCGGGACATTAACCGGTAAAATAGTTGATGAAGCAAAGAACGAGCCTCTTATCGGAGTAAATGTTTTATTAAAGGGAACTTACTATGGAGCAGCAACAGATATTGACGGAAAGTTCGCAATTCAAAATATTGCTCCCGGTAATTATAACATAACTATTTCATTCATAGGGTACAAAACTGTTGAATATACGGGCTATAGGATTGAAGCGGGTAAGACAAGAGTATTAAACCTGAAGATGACGGAATCGGCACTAACGCTGGATCATGATATAGTCGTTGTAGGCTCAAAGCCTCTGCTTGAAGTGGATGAAACTCAGAGTAAGACGACAATATCTGCGGAGGACATAAAAAATGCTGTAGTAGAAAACGTATCCGATGTAGTTTCGCAGCAGGCAGGTATTGTAGCTTCTGACAATGAAATTCACATTAGAGGGGGCAGGACATATGAGAATGCATTTTTATTAAATGGAGTATCAGTTCAGGATCCATTGGCAGGAACAGGGTTCGGGCTTCAATTAAGCGCAAATGCAATTGAAGAAGTTGAGGTTATTACCGGAGGATACAATGCGGAATACGGCCAGGCTACTTCAGGTGTCGTAAATGTAAAGACAAAGGAAGGCGGTGATAAGTACAGCGGATATTTATCATATAAAACAGACAATTTAAATAACAGAGGCTCCGTACATAATTTTAATTCTGATATCGTGGAATTTGACCTTGGCGGTCCGGAGCCAATTACATCATCAGTGCTGCCTGAACTGGGTATCAATATACCGGGCAAGTTAACTTTCTTCGGCAATTTTTATATGGGATTGACCGACGGTATAACTCAAGGATATTATGAACCCACCGGAGGAAAGCTTTTTTCGTCTACATTTTACGGAACTAGATTTGCACCGAGGGCTAGTAATAATTGGTTTTGGCTTGGGAAGCTTACTTATAAATATTCCCCGACATTAAAGTTTTCTTACTCCTTTAACCAGTCAGTATCCATAAGCCAGAATACGGGGGCACTTCAGACAAACCTAGAATATGTTGAGCCGAGCCCGGGCTACCAATATACTTTTCAAAATATATTAAACCAGGCAAATGTATATACGCATGATAATATATTTCATTCTTTAACATTAACTCAGACTTTAAACGCAAAGACATATTATGAGCTGACATTCGGATATTATTATACAAACCTACGTGCAGATGCAAACGGGAAAAACTGGTATCAATACACACAGCCGAAGGATATCCCTAATTTCCCGATTCAATATTATAACATGAACCATGATACCATAGGAGTAATACCAGGGGACGGTTTCTGGGATTACGGCAATCCGTATACCTGGCATGATCATTATGTTGACGAATACTCGATTAAAGCTGATGTTACAAGCTTCTTCGATGAGAAGAATAAATTTAAGGCAGGAATTCAGACACAGTTTCAGGAAATGCAAGTAGTTGATATATATCAGCCTTGGATTGGTACCTTGGGGCTTAACAATGACATCTACAAAGTATATCCTGCAGTCGGCGATCTTTATGCACAGGACAATATTAACTTCAGCGGAATGATTTTGAATTTCGGACTTCGTCTCGATTACTGGTTCCCCGGTAAATATGTCGATGATGCAGTAAACAATCCTGAAGTAGTTACAATCCCTGATCAGACGCGCCGTGATTATAAGAACGATACATTTGCATGGTTCGGGAATAGAAGATTTAAGGCGAGGTTAAGCCCGCGTCTTGGAATTTCTCATCCTGTAACAAATAATCAAACTTTGTTTTTCTCATACGGTCATTTCAGCAAATGGCCAAGGCCACAGTTCGTATATGCAAAGTTGAATCCTCTAAACGCACAGTCATCATTCCAACAGTTCGGTAACCCTAATCTGAATCCTGAAACTACGGTAGCATACGAGCTTGGTCTTAAAACTCAATTTACGCCGAATGATGTTCTTACTGTTACAGCCTATTACAAAGATATTTTCGATTACATCAACACCAGATCAGTTCAGATAACATCCGTCAGGCTCATGACAAATAAATTTGTAACATATGTAAATTCAGATTACGCACGTTCCCGCGGGGTTGAAGTTGAATTTAAGAAGAGAATAGGTAACTGGTTTAACGGTACCATTAATGCAACTTATGCGATAGTTACAGGAAAAAGCTCATCCGCTGATGAAGGTGCTCTCGTGCTCCAGGGGGATATAAACGAATCAGTAAATGAGAGGTTTATGCCATGGGACAGGCCATTTACTGCTTCATTAACTACAAATTTTTATGTTGCAAAGGATGAGCCTCTTTTCGGAATAGGGAAAGGAATTCTAGACGATTATAATTTATACGTAAGAGTATTTTTTGAGTCGGGGAAAAGATATACTCCTGCATATCTAACCGGATATGATAACCAGGGAAGGCCGATGTACGTTGCTTCAGTAACGGACTTATATACCAACATCGGTGCTAACTGGTTTTGGATTGATTTGAATTTTGAAAAAAATATCAGAATAGCCGGCCTGGATTTTTCAATAATAGCAGAAGTAAATAACTTACTAGATACTCAGAATTCCACAATAATAAATCCGGTTACCGGTAAGGCATACAAAAGCGGGGATCCTGTGCCGTATTCATGGAACGATCCTAATTACCCTGACTTACAGGCACCAATTTCACCTTATCCCTATGATCCTTCGCGCTATTTAACAAGAAGGAATGTAAAATTAGGATTTAGCTTTAAGTTTTAATTATGAAAAAAATATTTACAATCTTTATCATATTTACAATACTCAGCATAAAAACTAATGCCCAATTGTTCCCGAATTTGGGGGGACAGAGAGCCGGCATATCAACAGCGCAGTTTCTTAAGATAGGCGTTGGCAGCAGAGCTACTGCTTTAGGTGATGCATTTGTTGCCGTTGCAAATGATGCATCTGCATTGTACTGGAATCCTGCCGGGCTTGTTCAGTTCGGAAATGACCAGGTAATGTTTTCACATAACATTTGGGTAGTTGATATAAACCATGATTTCTTAGGCGCTGTCTATCATATTGATGCAACAAATGCGGTAGGTGTTGCCGTAACGTCACTTTCGATGCAGGATATGCAGGTTACAACAGAATTCTCTCCATTCGGTACGGGTGAATATTTCAGCTATGGGGATCTTGCATTTGCAGTTACATATTCAAGAAAGATGACCGATAAATTCAGCTTCGGCGGAACTGTCAGGTATATAGAAGAGACTCTGGATAAGCTGAAAATGCGGGGAGTAATGATCGATCTTGGAACTTATTATTGGACAGGGCTCGGTTCTACCAGATTTGCTGTTGCAGTTTCTAACTTCGGCAACCAGCTTGCGCCGGATGGTAAAGTTGTCCTTGTTGGCAAGAGAGAGAATTCCGATTGGCAGTCATTCTCACCGCCGACTATTTTCAGAATAGGATTCGCTTTTGAGCCGTTAGAATACGGTGATAATAAAATAACAACTTCTATCCAGTTAAATCATCCGAACGATAACAGTGAGAATGTTTCTACAGGTATAGAATATAGCTGGAAGCAGATCGTCTATTTGAGAGGCGGATATAAATTTAATGTTGATGAACAGAATTATTCATTTGGTATGGGAATAAATCTTCCGATAAGTATTGCACAGTGTACTGTAGATTATTCATTTTCGAATTTTGTTAGGCTCGGTAACGCACAAAGATTTTCAATTATCTTAGGTTTTTAATGAAGCTTGGAAAAATATTATTTACCTGCACACTTTTGATTATTCCGTTATTTAACGGATGCGGTGATAAGTTTGATATAACCCAGTTGAATTCAACGGGCGGGAATGCAAATATTGCCGGCGATACTGTTTATGTTCAATTAAATCCGGCGTGGGGAGGATTCAATAAGCCTGAAGATATTATTATCGGCAGAGAGCCTTTCATTTATGTTGCTGATACTTATAACGACCGGATTGTTATGCTGAACCTTAACGGCGATATTTTAGGTTCACGACATGTTAAGCGGCCTGTCGCAATAGCTCAGGATTATAAGCTGAACTTAATTGTCTGCGCTCAATTCGATACTGTAGTAAATGGACAAACCAAAACATTCGGAGCTGTGTTCAAATATGACATGGCAGCAGTACAGCATCAAATAGGCATAGCGCCGGAGGTTATGCTGCTGCCAAGGCCGGTAGACCTTAACTTTCCCGGAAGGCAATATACCGGTGCTGCGGTTTTTTATAACAATACTTTTTATATTGCAAGGACAGGGCCTAACAACTCAAGTTTTATTGACCCTGATAATTCAATTTTATATTTTAGTCCAAAAGAATTGCTTGGAACCGGGGCAGGTGATACTCTCATTGGCAGAGTGCCGAATATAGATCCTGTAAGCTCCGGCTTAGTCTCGGCTAATCAGATCAGCTCATTAACATCCTTTAATAAAAATAATATTGATTTTGTTGTTACCTTAACCGGCAGCAACAGTTTAAAGACACAATGGCTTACCTGGGTCGTTACTGCAATGTCGGCAGATTATGAAGCAAGATTAACACCTTCGGATGGGGGAGCTATGATGTCTCCAAATAAATTCGGGCAGCCGCAAGGGAGCTGTATTGACGATGCAGGCAATATTTATATAGCCGACTCACAAAAAGACAGTGTTTTCAAATTTACTCCGTATGGGGACGAGCTCGAATCATTCGGCGGTTCAGCATATTTCACCGGCCCGTATGCCGTAGCATTTTTTGACCGGATTCTTTATGTAGCGGATACAGGCAACAACAGAATATTAAGATTTATTTTATCCACGGATTTACAATGACAAAAAGAGTTTCAGTTCTATTTATACTAACATTATCATTTTTGTTTAATACACAATTTCTTTTTTCACAAACTGCGAATCATGTCGTAATAAGCGAAATCCTTGTAGACGGAGTATTTGAATCATCTTCCTCTAACAATGATGAGTTTGTTGAAATTTATAATCCTACTTTATCTCCTGTAGATGTCAGCAGCTGGACTATAGATTACAGAAGCGCATCAAGCACTTCTTTTAATAATAAATATACATTCCCATCAGGGACTATTATACAGGCGCATAAATACTATTTATTCGGCGGAGGCGGAGTAACTAATAGGGATAATTCATCCGACGTTGTTACTTTAGGATTAGGTAATTCAGGAGGCGGTGTTTTTGTAAGA
>Ga0208139_1000060_pt1 | contig 11591 bp, 7 predicted proteins | sample SF_Rice_5C_0N_10_FD_185613 | JGI IMG/M metagenome (GOLD analysis project Ga0208139, IMG submission 185613) | Rice paddy soil microbial communities from Twitchell Island, California, USA - SF_Rice_5C_0N_105 (SPAdes) (version 2) | ecosystem: Environmental > Terrestrial > Soil > Paddy field/soil ...
ATTGTAATTTCAACGATTTATCAACATTAGTCTAAATTATATTGAAAATATTCACCATCCCCGATTTAACCGGGATCAACTCTGATAAGCAAAGGGCTTATAAAGAAGAAAATTCACCCGCAGCTGACTTTGAGCTAGAGGCTCATCTCCTCCAGAGGCGGATCCCGAAAAACGGGAAGCCTTCGGCTGAAGATAAAAACGCAGGACATAGGGAAAGACTTAGGAATAGATTTGATAAATCCGAATTTACCGGGTTTAATGATTATGAAATTTTGGAATTCATGTTGTCATATCCAATACACCGGAAAGACACTAAGGTATTATCTAAAAATTTACTTAAAATGTTCGGATCATTTAAGGGGATATTATCTGCAGATAAAAAAGAATTAGAACAAATAGACGGCATAGGCAGACAATCGGTAATTTTTATTAAAGCTTTACCTGCGTTTATAAAAATCTATTTTGAGAACCAGGCTGAAAATAATGAAATTCAGTTTACTGAGCTTGAGCAAACAGCAAAATATTTTAAAGCTACGATTGGAAATTATAAAAATGAAGTTGTCAAAGTATTATACCTGAATTCAGAAAACAAAATGATTCATACTGAATTAATAGACGCGGGTACGGTAAATGAATCATACTTAAATTACAGAAGGATTGTGGAAACGGCTCTGATAAGTAAATCAACATCTGTTATCATTGCACATAATCATGCAGACGGAATTCCTGAGCCATCTGAAAATGACAACATAGTTACACGAAAAATAGCTGAAGTACTTAAAGTTGTAGATATAGATTTGCAGGATCATATAATAATTGCAAGCAAAGGTTTTTATAGTTACAGAAAACAAGGGATTTTATAGATGTCAGTTTGTACTTACCTAAAATACGCGAAATAAAGGGAGCCACTAAAAAACAGAAATTCAAATAGTAGTTTAATCAATAGTCTAAAGCCTATTAAGTTGGAATAAAATGAATAATAATGGAAATGCAACCAGCATAAAAAGAGATATAGCAATAACTGTAGAAAAGATACTTAACCAGTGTGAAAAGGTGGGAACAAAAGAAGAAAAGATTACATATCTTAAAAAAATAATGAATGATTGCCAGCGGATTATTAACCTGGCTGAAACAATAGATGGTAAAGTTTTAGATGTAGATTTCCTATTGAAAGTAGAACAGGATATTGATGAATATTTGATAATGTTTTTAGACGGGCTATGCAAACAGCCGTTAAGTCTGCCAGCCCGTGAGAGTCCGTTGACACTGACGGAGACAACAACCGGCGGGCAGGAGAAAATTCCATTAGTGGTTAGACAGCCAAGAAAGTATTATGATGTATCAATAACAGTCGGCGGCAGGGTTTGCGATATACAAAGTGCTTTTGACGGGATGAAAAGTTTCATGGAAAGTATTAAGGAACAAACAACGGATATTGGAGCCGTAGGAAAAAATGCCGGAGATACAATTATATTGACGCGCATGCGATAGAATCGGGACAGGCTCTTTGGGGTTCCATTCTTTTGGGGTTACCTTTTTCTACAAACATAAAACTCCTACGGAGTTAGATCAATTTATATATTTTAGTTCAGTAGGGGTTCAATATTTATTATCTCAAAGAAAATTTATCATTTTCAATTATGATTATATAAATCAAAATCTAATTTTCACACAGTTTCTAAATGGCTTGGGTGTTGAATGATTTATTGAGAATAAAATTTAGAATAATTAGACTTTTCTTTTGAATATTCAATAAGCATATAAATCCATTGGTAAATGATATGATAGGACAGGATTAATTACTATTAGGATTCAAAGCTTGATAGGGAGAAATCTAATCAATACAGATTGATGCTTGGGCTTTTTTCTTTTTTTCAATTTTATTTTGGGCGGAACTGAATACACTTTATTCGAAACGGATTATATAATAGGGCGTTCCCAAATTTAATTCTGCATAAAGTCAGATAAATTGGGAACGGGATAAAATTATTATTTAGTTTTAATTAGTATAGTCTTTCCATCAAAATCATTGAGTAGAACTTCTTTTGAATTCAGGGGAAATACTGTATTTAAAATTGTCACGCCTGTTTTGTGTTTCCAGAGAATATTACCGGTGGATGAATCCAGAGCTAGAAGAAGTCCGTTTTTTGTCCCATAATATACTACTCCGTCTTTTTCGGCAATCTGGGCTGAATTTATATCATAGCCGAATTTGGCATTAGTTATCCACAAAGGCTGTGGAAGAGAATCTGAAACAGGGAATGCAATTATTGAGTCATCCATAGTTCTAACGAAGAACTTAGTCTTATCTTCGGACATTCCGATTGATTCTCTTACCTGGTATTTATCAGTTCTCCATAACTGTTTACCTGTATTAACATCAACAGCAGTCATGACTCTATCGGGTGCTACAATAAATATTATATTTTTAGAGGCAACAGGCCAGAAGGCAGCGGGGGAATATAGAATACCGTCTTTATCCCCTTTCCATTTCCATAGAAGCACTCCTGTATATTTATTAAGGCAATATAAAAATGAATCCCAAGCACCGAAGATAACCTTATCCTTGTATACCAGCGGTTTAGTTTCAATGAATCCGTTGAGGCCGTCAAACGTCCAAATAACTTTCCCGGTATTTAAATCTATTGCTCTGAATTTTCTATCGCTGCCGCCGATATAGACAATGCTGCTGTCGATAGAAGGGGAGCCAAGTACCTCTGCGCCGGTTTTAACTTTCCAATTTAATTTATTCGTCTCAGCATTGATGCAGTAAATGTTACTGTCAGCAGAGCCAAAGACAACGTCATTATCTTTAACGGCGGGAGAGGAATATATTGGGCCTTTTGCTTTGAATGACCCGAGATTTTTACCGTTATTAAGAGATAATTTATGAAGAATACCTGATTCGTCTCCAGTAAATACATCATTCTTATATACAGCAGGAGATGAGCAGTTAGTGAAACCGGCATTATGGATCCATTTTTCTTTTACTTGAGGATATAGCTTGTTGATAGAGAAATCGGGGCGGGGCGCACTTGTATCCGTAACATAATGTTTATCTCCAAGAGCAACTTTATATAAATATTTTTTTTCGCTTATCCGGGGAGTTTTCTCAAAGAACTTTATTGTATCGCCAACAATTTCAGCTATTACATATCCGGTTACATGATAACCTGCACGGAGAGTAGATCTGCACATTATTCCGGGGATACCTTCCCAGTTATGGAAGCCGTTCCTATGACCGTGTCCGACCAGAAAAGCCTGGATATTATAATTCTTCATTCGATTTATTACTTCATACCAGTTATCAATTTCATTTTCAACCGGGTAATGAGTAACGAAGAAAATTCTTTTTGTCTTTGAGATTTTCTTAAGTGTATTATCGAGCCATCTAAGGTCTTGAGGCGACCAGTGTCCGTCTCCCATTTTCAAAATAGGGCCCTGGTGCATTCCTATGAAGAGGTATTTGCCGTAATTGAATACGAACTTATCATTGCCCCATAATTTTGGGAACAAGGTAGCGCCTGATTCGGACCATTTGCAATCGTGGTTGCCGGGAATGATATGATATATTGTTTTAAGAGAGTCGAGTATCTGCTTTGCGAGCTTCAATTGCTCGTTTGTTCCCATTTCGCCAATATCGCCGGAGACTATGGTGAAGTCAATGCCTTTGAGTGAATTGATATCATTAACATCGCTTCTTAAGTCTACTGCGGCGGTAGGCTCGCCAATGTGGGTGTCGCTCATCCAGGCAAATCGGATTGTATCGGTTTGCGAGTAAATGACGGCTTGTATAGAAAATATTAATATTATTAGAGCAGTCCTGGTATGTTTCATAATTCAATGAGTAGTTGGTGATTAAAAATTTTTAACTCTGCTATGTAAGGTTAAGGGATTTGAAATTAAAGGTCAAGAAATATTAAAATTAGGGATGGGTACTTCGATACTTCCCGATGAAAATCGGGAAACTCAGTGACCACGGGGGGAGAAGGGAGAAGTGGTCACTACGTAGTTCGGGAAATGACTTTGTTTAGTTGACCACGGACTTCGTCCGTGGCTATTTAAGTTGAATCACTTCGTGATTCTATTATGGAAAGAATTGGAATATTATCATTTCAGCAGGATCATTTTCTTTGTGTCGATGAAATTGCCGGCGGAGATTCTGTAGAAATATATTCCGCTGGATAAGTTGTCTGCATTGAAATTTATTCTATATGCACCCGCTTTCTGGTTATTTTCGACTAGGGTTTTGACTACTCTGCCTAATACATCGAAAATTCTTAGGACTACGAATTCATTTTTAATTATTGAATAAGATATAGTTGTTGATGGATTAAAGGGATTCGGGTAATTCTGCTGAAGTTCAAATTCTTTCGGCAGATCTGTAAAATTATTTACTTTGGTAACTTCTTTTACCAGTGAAAACTTAATTGCATTTGCCCGGAGCACGGCATTTATTGTATTCTCACCAGAGTCAATAACTCTCAATTCGATTGGAACGTTAGCCGGTAGAAATGAACGGCCTATTGTATTCCAGATGCCGCTGTTATTATTTTGATCTATATAAACCGAATCGACCGGAATGCCGTCAATGCTTAAAACATAAAGAGCATTCTTTGCAGCGTTGACTGTAACCGGGACAATTTCAGAGTAATCGTAAATGCCGGGCCTTTTAAGGCTCGTTGTATAGCTTGTCCAAGCAGGGGGAGATTGATGAAGATAAGCAAACCGGCTTGTAGTGCCGACAACTCCTCCGGCACTGCTGAAGCTCCAAAGACCTGATTCTATATAATTAAGGGAGTCACTGTTACTTACCAGTTTAAAGTAAGGCTGTACATTTGCGGTAAAGGGGACGGGATATTTAATTTGGGATGAATCGTCGCTTATGATAAATAAAGTATCAAGAACTTTTCCGATTGCTGACGGATGAAAGACTATTGGAATTGCAGCACTGTTCATTGAGGTAATTATTACCGGGAATTCTGCGTTTGTTGTTACATTATTATTCTGAGAGCTTATTCCATTGAGTTTTAAATTGCCGATGCCGTTGTTCCTAATGGAGAGAGTCATATTTACAGAATCATCCTGGCTTACCATGCCGAAATCAATAGGGCTTTGAGGGACGGAGAGCTTTCTTTCTGTAACTAGAGCGGATATTTTTAATACATCAGCAGAGGCTATTTCATTTGATTGAGTGCTATTGCTTGCGTTCATTTCAATAGAGTTTTGAGTTTGAGCTGAAAGATTCACTGTGCCAATATAATTCCAACTGTCAGGAATTAATGGATTATTGAACACAGCAGAATCCGCTACCTGGCTGCCTGAATATACCCTAAAAACCAAATTGCCTGCAGGGGAAGTTACTTTAGGCACCTGGACAAAAATATTGTATAATGCTGATTGAGGAATTGACGGAGACCATTTTACTTTTACGGAGTCGTTGGGAGAAATAACAGCCTGGCGGGAATCTAAACCCCATGAGAAAGACGAAGAGGTAGACCAGTTTCCCAATAATTCAGAATAACTGCTGTCGGTATTATCGATATAAATATCATCGGGCAGGAAATTTATAAAGGAGGTGGATAGGTTGCCTAAAGTATCAGTTACAGCGCATCCTGCTTTAGCAAGCATATTCCTATCAAATGACTGAGATGTTTTCCATTCATTAGTTCCGATAGAATAGCACGGAACGATAGAGTAATTCTCATTTACATATTTTAATGCTACGAACGGCTGGGCTTGAAAAATTTGCCTATCGGTCTTTATAATAAAATCAACCATGCTGCCGTTTTGTTCTGAAGTAAAGCTCAAATTTGGTTTTGCTGTGTTAGTTGATTTCATCCATCTCTGCATTGCTTCAACGGCGGTACAATATCTAAATTTTACATTAGGAAAATTAGAAGAAGTTTGATGGAGGATTTGATTTATCCTGGTAATATTATCAAGGAAATTACTTTCAGGCAGATGAGCCCAAAGGCATACGACCTGGTCGATACCGTTTTGCGCTTGGGTAAAAACATGATTCATTAAGGTTGTATCCATTGAAGCCATATATATTGATCTATTGTCATAGCTTTTTAAGTTTCCGGGGAGCTGGTAATTCTGATCTGAAGGGTGAAACGGCACAAAATCTTTTGCAGACTTGGACCAATCATATGTATTATCTAAAGGCTCAACTGTATCCCGATTAACATTAGGGTAATCATCATGCAGGCAGAAGGGAATGAACTTATCGATATAGTTCTGCCAATCGTTATTCATGTAATGCCAGCCGCTTCGGAAAGAAACAGGGAAGACATTTTCTTCAATTAAGAACTGAGCCAGGGTTAAATCAAAGTCTTCTTTGTATTCGGAAAAGTCAGTTGATTGATTCCAGTAGTAATTGCCGTCACCATTATAGTCGGACCAGATCCAATCATGATAATGCAAGGTAACTTCATCGCCCCAACGCGTAATCATGTCTTCATGATATTTTTTCATAGCATAAAGGACCATAGTGTTATCGAGCGGGACATTAGTATTAGTTGCATAGCGAAAAGTATTGCCGCCCATAATCCACCAGGTCATTTTTAATGTATTGCCGTATGAATCAGTAATTTGATTCCGGAAAGAAGGATCCATTACCTTGTAGGCGTTTTGCAGGGGATTTGTATATAGATCAAGCTTATAGAAATCGTGGTACGTGTCTACGTTGAGGCCGTCCCAAATGCCGGTATCCGAGCCAAGGACAATGAATACCTGTCCTTGTGAAAAGAGAAATGCGGCAGGTATGGAGATTAGGAAGCATACTTTAGTTAAGAATTGAATAATTGATTTCATGATGAGTAACCCTATATTTTAATTTGCCCAACTTTTAAAAGAAGATTAGATAAGTTACAGAGTAAATTTATTAGTGCCAAATTGGGGAGGGGGGTGCGAGGGAAAGTGTGTTCACTTCGATACTTCCGTCTTTTTACTGTGCGCTGATCGGGTGAAAAAGACGGAAACTCAGAGACCACGGGGTGCGGGGAAATTGGGTAGCCACATGGTTTAGAGTATGACTTTGTTTAATTAACCACGGGCTTCGTCCGTGGTTAATTAAGTTGAATCACTTCGTGATTCTATTATGGAAAGGATAAGAATTATATCATTTACAATTACGATATTTGCCGCCTGAAGTTTTTTATTTTAATATTCTTGATTTCATTTGTGATAATTCGTGAAATTCGTGTCTTTATTTAAGGAGCAGCATTTTTTTACTTGAAATAAAATTATTAGCTGTTAGAGTGTATATATAAATTCCGCTGGAGAGATAATTGGCGTTGAAATTTATTGTATGATAACCGGCGCTAAATTGTTCATTTAGTAAGGTGGATACTTTTTGTCCGAGCAGGTTATATATCTCTAATTTGACGAACGCAGTTTGAGGGAGTGCGAATTTTATTTGAGTACTTGGATTAAAGGGGTTCGGATAATTTTGCCCGAGCATATAATCTGAGGGGAGAGTGCTGTGTTTTTCATTACGAACATCGACTGTTGTTTTATTAACAACTCTGAGATCGTCGAAATAAATGCTGCTTGATATATAGGCTCCTTGATTATATCCTAATTGAAAGCTGTCGAAGCTAAGCGGATTCTCAAGAATTCCGTTGCCTATCCAGGCTCCGGTACCGTCATTAGTCATATCCCAGTTTATTACTTTCCAGCCAATCCAATTTATATTAAACCAGGGGCTTACTTCAATCGTATTTGTATTATCTTTAACAGCAAATCTGAATTTATTACCGCTTCCATCGCCGAAAAGATATGCCTGTAAAATATTACTGCTGTTGAAAGATGGAGTTGCGGGAGAATAATATTCTCTTATTAAATTAGACGAGGCAGTTGTATCCCAGGCGTAGTTAAGGTTCAAAGATTTATAGCTGCTTGTAATAAAATTTATATAATTAGAGTTTTGTGAAATATTTGTAAATTCAGGAATAGTTCCCGCAGTTGAGCCGCTTTGCCCGGGTACCCACCAATTACCAATCCCGTTATCAAAATTATCTATGCTGCTGATGACGGAATATTGCTGATTACCCGTTTTAAAGGATGAGGTAATTTCGCTGCTTATGGCATTGCCAAAAATGTCCTGAACACCGGGTGCAAGTTTAATAGAATAATTTTGATTTGCGGCCAGCGGAGTTCTTACAAAAAGAATTAGAACGCCTTTATCGGAAATAACAAAATATTTAAGAGTGCCTGTAACAGCAGCTTGATCAGAGTCTCTGATTACTTGTAATTTACCCGATAGAGTAGTAGTATTTACTTTTTCATCAAAGCTTAGGCGTATAATAGGAGTAAGTTCTATGCCGGATGCATTTGCAGGCGGGTAGATGTCTGCAGGAATAGGCGGAGTAACATCCTTAACTTTAGTAACGAAGTTATAAGTATAATCATCACCGCCGGTTCCATCGTGGTTGCCGTCAAAAAGGTGGCTGTAATTATCAAAAGACTTGCCTGAGATTGTGAGGTGATAATTAGTATTAAAAATTAAGCTAGAAGTTAAGATAGTTAAAATTTTATTTCCTCCGGACCAATTGAAAGTAAGAGGAGTGCCCGGGGAGAAAATAATCTTAGAATCAACAGAGGCAGTATCCATCGGCCTGCTGAAATTTATGGTAATATTATCTAAGCCGGGATATAAACTGTCTGAATCTCCTGCAGAAATTAAAACCACATACGGCGGAGTTTTAGAGATCATATGAACATCATTAAAAGTAAAGAAAGAATCTACCATAGCAACATTACCCGAAAAAGGCTCATAGCCGACTGCATTAACAGTAAGGCTATGAGTGCCTGAAGAAAGATTTTCAAAGAAGTAGAAACCGTTGTGCAATTCATTAGGATCGGTTGAATACAAATGGAATAATGATGCATATGTATCAGTTGTATCTACCTGACCATCAATGGAGATAACAGCGCCGTTTAATGGCTGGCTTGATTCGGAGTCGGAAATTATACCAGTAGCAATTCCAACAGTTGGCCTTTGAATATTAAAATATTTAAGAATTGACCAAAACAAAGTATAGGCTTCGAGTCTTTTCCATCTGTCATTCATATTAAGCTGGTTTTGCCAAGGGTTTGTATGGAAGCCTGCTTCGCTTAATTCAGAGGGCATGTTTGTCTGTCTGTTGACGGCGAGGTATGGCCCGCCAGAACAGCCATAAAAAGTACAATCACCAATAGAGCCTCTTGTGGAGATCCTATAACCAGCGGAGAGTAAGGGGGTGATAATATCACTCATAGCTTTGCCGCCGTTGGGAATTTTTTCAAGTCCGCTCTGATATTGCCCCCAGAGCAGAAGAGTACTATTTGGGTTAGGGTCAGACGAGGCATCGCTGTGAATAGAGTGGTACCAATCGGCGCCCAAGGAGTTCGCAAGATCAGTTCTTTGAGATAGTCCGACATACTGCTGGTCGTCGGTTCTACTCATAAAGACAGTATCAATATCTGTTTTAGTTAGGAGAAGATGCTGCAGGTAGAGCCCTACGCGCAGAACTTTATGAGCTTCAGAATATCCGTAAATTCCAACGTTCTCATTCTGGCTATGGCCGGGGTCGACGAATATATTCCAGCCTTTGAGTCCGGTTACCTGGGCAGAGGAATAAGTGCTGAAGGTGCAAAATAAAATTGAAGTGAAGAGTAAGTTGTATAAAATTTTCATTAAGTGCTCCCTATTAATTTTTATAGGCGGTTAGTGTATTATTAAGTTCATTAAGTTTTTTATTTGCCACAAAGTCACCAAGACACAAAGAAAAATAATTTAAAAGACATAGCTGCTCGTGATATAAGCTGCAATTTATAAATTCGATTATCCACAGGATATAGAGGCTGTGTGAAAATTCAGAATCAAAGAATAAATATTCAATTTTTAACGAGGTTGATTTATCCATCAAATACCATTGCAATTCAAAGCTTAAAAGGATATATAATTGTGTTTTTGTGTTAGCCATTTTTATATTCCTTTTTACATGGTGCACCTACGGAGCACTAATTTTGTTTATTTAATTTTTTTTCTACAAACATTCAACTCCTAACGGAGTTGGTTTATCTAGTAACATGTATCGCTGCAAATATATAATTCCTATCAGAATTGATATATCTGGTATTTTTCCTCGCTCCAGAGGAGAGATATGTTTGTAGAAAACCAATCTCTCATTAAGTTACCGAACTCCGGCGGGATTCAATAATTTTGTTATAATAGGATCAGTAATATTCAATTTTGCTAATATTTATAAATCGAAATATAATTTTCACACAGCCTCTATAAACAATAGCTTTAAAGACACAATGTTTTCCAAGTATTTTCACTGACGACTTCTATTGAATAATTAGATTGATATTTATTTACTGAAGTTACGCAAAACTGTCATTCTGAGCGGAGCGAAGAATCTCAAGGTTACGATTTTGAATAATTTTGAGATATTTCACTTCGTTCAATATAGCAAAAACTATTATTTGCGTAACTTCAGTTATTTAGCAATTTCTATAGTATAGATTGCGTTTTCATTGGTTAAGTCGAAGGCGATTTTCTTGCCGTCAGGAGACCAATCAGGGTTCATTTCAATAGTATCATTAGTATTTGTCAGATTAGTTTTTTCGGTTCCGTCAATCTTAATATAATAGATATCCGAAGATACAATTGCCTCGCCGTCATCTTTAGTTAACATATAAACAATATATTGACTATCAGGTGACCATTTAGGCCTGTAGCCAACACCGAGGTTAGTTAAGCCAGTACCGTTTATATTTATAACATACATATCGCCGCCGTAAATCTCGAAAGCTGCTTTGGAACCGTCGGGTGAAAGCTGAAGGTTAAGAATACGTTTTCCCTTAACGGGTTCAAAAGAATAAAGTTGATTATTTGATAAATCCTGAACTGCAATCTTATTTTCGTCTGCATAAACAATCATATTTGAGACATTAAGTTTTTTATTAAGTACCGGCTGTAACCCAGAATTAAACATTTCTAATTTATTTATTCCGTACAAAAATACTTTATCATTTCCGGGAGTAAATTCAGGTAAACCGGGCATCATAGCACGGTAGTCAGTGAGTAAGTTTGCCTTGCCTGAAGCAACATCAAAAGTTTTTACAGCATTATATCGATACATATTTTCATAGCGGGCGACTCTGGTAAGAATAGTCTTAGAATCATTAGACCATTGAAGATGAAAACCAGCAGCAGTCTCATCAGTAATTTGTTTTATAGAATTATCTTGAAGGTATAATATCCAGATACCTACATATTTCTGGCTTGTAAAGGCGATCTTTGAACCGTCAGGCGACCAGGCAGGAGCCATAAAGCCTTTTTGAGCATCGCTGATAATTTTTTCAGTTTGGATTACCTTAAATGACTGAGCTTTAGTAATAATAATTGGAAATGATAAGAGAAATAATATTGCAAAAAAGGGGCCCCGGTATTTTTTCATATGATTCTTATATTAAGAAGTAAGTTAAATAGTCAAGTTATACATTTTGAGTAGTATTAAGATATACATGAATAACTTCAGTTAATTAGAATTTTATAGGACGATATTTCAGATAAAACCTCTCAGTTTCTGAAT
>Ga0208139_1000065_pt1 | contig 11338 bp, 8 predicted proteins | sample SF_Rice_5C_0N_10_FD_185613 | JGI IMG/M metagenome (GOLD analysis project Ga0208139, IMG submission 185613) | Rice paddy soil microbial communities from Twitchell Island, California, USA - SF_Rice_5C_0N_105 (SPAdes) (version 2) | ecosystem: Environmental > Terrestrial > Soil > Paddy field/soil ...
TGAGATAACAGATACATTTGAAATACTCGCCGGACAGGCTGCAACTGCAATTAGAAATGCCCAGCTTTATAACGGACAGATAAATGCATACAATGCTCTAAATGAAGCAAACATACAGCTAATTCAATCAGAAAGGAAAGCTCTTAAATCAAGCATCGATTCAGAAATCGGTCAATCTTTACAAGGTCTTGTCCATTTGGCTTTACTTGAAACTGAAAGCTTGATGAGGACAATAGAAAAATCTCAGAAAGATTTGAGCGATCAAAATCCTGATTCGATCCTTTTCGATAGGCTTAAGCTTAAATCAAGGGTAGCAATTGATAGTATTAGGAACATTCAGAAATATGCTCAGGTACTGATTGAAACATCAATAATGAATTTGAATAAGGACACCGGTGATTTGAACCGAACAATCCAATCAGTCATAAAATATCTTTCACCAATGAAAAAATTTAGCAGGATATTATTCAAGACAGAATTCAACGTAATACCTCTTTGCCAATATGACTCGGAACAAATTCAACACCTTCTGGTTCATCTTTTTAATAACGCTGCCGAAGCTAAGAACGATGCTACAATAACAATCAGATCTTTCTATAGGGATAATTTTATATTTGCAGAAGTGGAAGATAACGGGCCTGGTTTTCCCGATGAGATTCAAAATCCGTTTTATGAAGTAATTGCAGCAGGCAAAACCAGCTATGGCCTATACTTGTGCAAGAGTATAATCGACAGGCATAACGGTGAAATCAGGATCATGAAAAGAACAAAGGGTTCGACTATACAAATTTCTCTTCCGGTAGCTTAATAATGACTGAACCCAAAATTAAATATTTCATGAAACTTTACGATCAGATACCATTTCCTATTCAAATCGTAAACTATGAAGGTAGAATAGTTTACGTTAATCATGCCTTTACTTTTCAGTGGGGGTTTGGTATTTCAGAACTGGATGAATATTCTATTTTTAACGATCCTGTATTAAAGGACAGCGGCGCACATAAGGCAATTCTGGATACTTTTGAGAATGGAGGATACAAGTTTATAAACAACTTCTCCGACTCTTTGTTAAAGAGCAAGGAAACCACTATTCCTATTTTCAGAACAAAGCTTTTCCAGACCATAATCGATGAAAAGATTTATGTTGTTCTCTTCCACGAAGATCAGACCGAGGTTGTTCTTGCCGAAGAGGAAGTAAAAAAAGCCAGAGACGGAAATAAAGAAGCAGAACGTCTTAAAGATACATTTTTAACTGTCCTTTCGCATGAACTTCGAACCCCCCTTAATATAGTTCTCGGCTATTCCTCAATAATAAAGGAAAGCATGAAGGATAAGATAAATTCCGAAGACAAGATCTATCTAGATAACCTTTACAGCGGAAGTGAGCGATTATATAATAGTATTACACAGATGCTGGAATTTGCCCAGATAGAAGCAGGTAATTATGTCCTAAATTTAGAGACAATCGATCTGAACCATATTATAAAAAACTGTGTCGAAGAGAATAAAGATAAGGCGAAAGAAAAGAAACTTGATCTAAAAGTAATTTGCTTGAACAATAATATTTTTGTTGATGTCGATGTTCAAAGTCTTGAGAATGCGGTAAATAATTTATTGAATAATGCCATCAAATTTACTCGGCAGGGATTTATAGAAGTAGAAACCAGTCTATTAGAAGAGAGAGAACTTGCCGTTTGCAGGATCAAAGATTCGGGGGTTGGTATCTCAACTGAATATCTAGACCATCTTTTCCGACCGTTTAGCCAGGAAGATTTGAACATAGGCAGGAATTTTGAAGGTAATGGTTTAGGCCTAGCCCTTGCCAAAAGATATCTTGAGAAAATGGGCGGATCGCTGCTTGTGGACAGCTTAAAAGGCGTCGGTTCTACGTTCACGTTTACACTGCCGATTTCACAGCAAACATTCAAACCTATGAAAAGAAATGTAGATAACCATAGCGAATCACTAAAAAATATTTTGATGTTTGATAATTCGGAAGATACATTCAAACTGCTGAATGCCTTTTTAAAGAATACTTATAGAATATTTTTTGCAGCATTAGACGATTTCAATATCCATCAAACAGTAGAATCGGATGCTGTGATCTTCATTTTGAACGTGGAAAAAAATCAATGGGAAAGATGTTTAACTATTTGTAAAGAAATTAAGGGCAGTGATCCGCGTAAACGGCCTCTGATAATATTATCAAACGAATATCTCAACGATAAAAAGAAACAGTTTTACTCTGCCGGTGCGGATAAATATATAATCAAACCCTTTACAAAAAAGGATTTTATAAAGAACCTAGACGAATTAAACCAATAATCTTGAAGTACTCGATGTCAGAACTGAGCGAGCTTAAAGAAAAAGTTCAAAAAGCGTTTCTAGATTGGGAAAGTGAAGTTTACCAAAAGTCGACAAAACAAAATCCCGAAAGACAAGGTGAATATACAACAGCATCGTTTTCAACAGTAAAAGCAGTTTACACTCCTAATGATATAAACGAAGAAGAATACTTATCTAAATTGAATTTTCCCGGGGTTTATCCATATACGCGCGGAATTCAGCCTTCAATGTACCGCGGCAGACTTTGGACGATGAGGCAATATGCAGGCTTCGGGAATGCCGCCGAATCTAATAAAAGATATAAATATCTTTTATCCCAGGGAACTTCTGGATTATCGGTAGCTTTTGATCTTCCAACACAAATCGGGTATGACAGCGATGACCCTGTATCATACGGAGAAGTCGGTAAAGTAGGAGTTGCAATTGATACACTAGAGGATATGGAAATCCTATTCTCATCGATCCCTCTTGATAAAATTTCTACATCGATGACAATTAATGCTTCTGCTGCAGTACTCCTTGCAATGTATATAGCTGTTGCCGAGAAACAAGGTGTATCGAAATCTAAAATAAGCGGAACTGTTCAGAACGATATCCTCAAAGAATACATTGCCCGGGGAACTTATATCTATCCGCCGAATGCCTCAATGAGGCTGGTAACTAATATCTTCGAATATTGCTCGAAGGAAGTCCCAAGGTGGAATGCAATCTCTATTTCAGGGTACCATATTAGAGAAGCAGGTTCTACTGCATCTCAGGAAGTCGGATTTACCTTAGCTAACGGTATAGCTTATGTCGATGCTGCAATTAAAACCGGCTTAAATGTTGACGATTTTGCTGGACAATTATCATTCTTCTTTAATGCCCATAATGATTTATTCGAAGAAGCAGCAAAGTATAGAGCAGCCCGCAGGCTTTGGGCAAGCATTATGAAAGAAAGATTTAAAGCAAAGAATGAACGGTCGATGATGTTAAGATTCCACAGCCAGACTGCAGGATCGACTTTAACAGCTCAGCAAATTGATAATAATATTATCAGAGTAACCATTCAAACACTAGCCGCAGTACTCGGCGGTACTCAAAGCCTGCACACTAATTCGAAAGATGAAGCTCTTGCATTGCCTACCGAATCCTCCGTTATGACTGCATTAAGAACACAGCAGATAGTAGCATACGAAAGCGGTGCTGCTAATACAATTGATCCACTAGCAGGATCTTATTTCGTTGAGGCGATGACAGACAGAATTGAGAGCGAAGCAAAAGAATATATAAATAAAATTGATTCTCTCGGCGGAATGATTCAAGCAATTGAGAGCGGTTATGTTCAAAAAGAAATCCAGGATGCATCATACAAATTTGAGAAGGAATTAGAAAGCGGCAGAAAGATTGTCGTAGGTGTAAATAAATTTCAAGTTAAAGAAGGACAAAAACCTGATTTGCTTAAGATTGATATAAATCTTCAGGAAGAACAAATAAAAAACCTTAAGAAATTAAAATCCGTAAGAGATAACTCATTAGTTAAGGAGACAATAGATGACTTAAAGAATGCCGCTCGCGGAAACGAAAACTTAATGCCGTTTATACTGAATGCAGTGAAAGCATATGCTAGCGTCGGGGAGATCTGCAATGCGATGCGCGAAGTCTTCGGCGAGTATAAAGAACAAATTGTCATTTGATTATTAATTGAATATACAATGAAACCAACTCATATTGAGCATATAGGCATTGCCGTCAATAATCTCGGGGAGTCGATTAAATTCTATGAAAATGTTTTAGGATTAAAATGTTATGCCGTGGAAGAAGTAGAGAACCAGAGGGTTCGCACCGCATTTTTTATACTCGGTGATACAAAGATTGAACTACTTGAAACCACAGAACCTGATGGACCCATAGGAAAATTTATACTTAAGCATGGGGAAGGCATTCATCATATCGCTTTTGCAGTACCTGATGTAATAAATGCATTAGACGAATCAAAATCCAAAGGTATTCAATTAATAGATGCTTATCCGAGAAAAGGAGCAGAAGAACTAAGTATAGCTTTCCTTCACCCAAAATCAACACACGGTGTACTTATTGAATTATGTGAAAAGAAATAATCCTGCCTGTTTCCCTAGAATGGGTTTAAGATGAATTGGAGAAATCTATTATTACAGAAAAAATTCAGAACTGAATTAATCATTACTATAATTCTTCTAGCATTCATTTTATTTGCACTTTCACATTTTCTGATTTATGTTGAAAGACGTAGGGGGATTGTATTAAATGATCCGGTCTTGAACCAATTCGAGCCAATTAATTTAACATGGCTGATATTCAGTTTGATTTATTTATCTCTTACCCTAGCTGTTATTGATTTGACGAAAGATCCCAAAAGGATGTTGTTTGTTATACAAGCATATATATTAATGATTGCTGTTCGGATCGCAGCCATGTATGTTGTCCCTTTGGATCCTCCCCAAAATATGATCGCATTAAATGATCCTTTTGTTCAATTATTCGGAACAGGAAAACCTCTTACAAAAGACCTATTTTTCTCAGGACATACCGCAACTTTATTCCTGTTATATATGGGGACAAAACGCATACTGTTAAAGAGAATATTTTTAATCTTCACTATAACAGTAGGAATATCGGTACTTTTGCAGCATGTCCATTACACTGCTGATGTTTTAGTTGCTCCTTTTGCAGCATACGGATGTTATTCACTTGCGGGATACCTTAGAAGCGAGCTTGATTATTCTTTATAAAAATGTTTTCTTAGTGTATATTACAGTAATTAAAAATACCGGCTAATGATTAGCCTGTACAGTCAATTCCGGAGTATATGATGGGAATTTTTAAATATAAAGAACTTGCACAGCTTAAACAGGAAAACGAGGAGCTGAAATCTAAGTTTCACTCCCTGTATGAGAAGGAAGAAAACGTCAATAGACTTGACCATGCCCTAAAGCGGCTAAGGTCTGAAGTAATCCTTCTTAATGAAAAGAAAGGCAATATTCTTCGTGACATAGAAATTCTTTCGAATAAAGAAAAGGAGAAAAAAGAAGAGGCAGAAAAGATAGACCAGCAGATTGCTAGTATGAAGGAAACGCGCGATGAACTTCAAAATGTAATCCTCACTTATACCACCCAGATAGGAGATCTTGAATCTGCCATTAAGGAAAAGAATACTTCCCTAGATGAATCACAAATTGAAGTGACTACCTTACGTGAAAATAATGCTTGTATTGAAGAAACAATTAAAAAACTGGCATTGCTTGAGAAGGAAGAATCAGGTTTGCTTGAGGAACTTGAAGCAGCAAAGCGTGAAATAAACAATATCAGAGGTACAAAAGGTCAATTAGCAGAGAACTTTGAAGATATCCAAAAGAATGTGGAAGAAAAGCAAGAAGAAATTTCTTCGCTAGAAGTTGAAAGTAATAAATTAACGGAAGAGATTGAATTAAAAAGGAATGAAATTACAGCTTATGCGGAAAAAATAAGCTCACTTGAAAAAGAATACGCCTCTGTCGAAGCAAATTTATCTTCGCTCCGGGAAATTGAAAATAAATTAAAACAGAATATTGAGAGCCTTTCACAGGAAGAGAGATCCAAAGTTGAATTCTCCGTCAAGCTTAAAGAAATAGATAATACTATAGAAGAAAAAAGCTCAAAGCTAGAGGAACTTGAAGAAAGCTTTAATAAGCTGTCGGAAGAAGCTAGCTTCAAGCAGAAAGAATTATATGCAATCGATCAATCTCTTAGTATAAAAGCTAACAGGCTTTCGAAAATTAATCTCGACTTACTTGATCTTGAAAAGAGATCTACTGATTTAAAGGAAGAAATAAAAAGATATGACAATATGAAGGCAGAACTTCATCGGAAGCTTTCGGAAGAAAAGTCTGCAGTTGAACAATTTACAGAACAGAATTCCAAGCTTCGTGAAATTGTCCCTCTGCTTGAGAAAAGGAAAAAAGAGATTGAGCAAAGCAATGCCGAGATGGAAGGCCGGTTTACGGAAATGTTCCGAAAGTTTAATCATGAACTTAATGAGATAAATAAAAAAAGAAGCGTTCTTGAACAGATCATTCTAAAAAAAGAAAAAGACGTAGAAGAACGTGATCAGATTCTTTTCGAAAAAATATCGGCCCTTGAGGATAGTGAAAGGATACTAAACGCTAGGCAGTCTGAAATAGAAGCATTTGAAAATCAAATTAAATATTTAAGAGAACAGAAAGACCTTCTTCAAAACGATTTGCAGAAAATAGACGACGATGCCTCCGAAAGAAAGAGCTTCAATAATGATCTCCGCTTTGAGACGGAGCTATTAATGAAAAAGCGGCTGACATTGGAAAAGGGTCTACAGGAAATCCTAAAAATGACGAATGATAACTTGTACAAATCCGAAGCCCGCAAACTGAAACTTACCGATGATATGAAGGAATACGAAGAGAAACTCGAAAGCTGCAGGGAAAAAATAAATGAATCGATGAACCAGCTTGTTGATCTGCAGGCTTCCATAGGCGCTATCAAATCTGAGGAAGAAGAGCATAAAGGTAATATTTCGAAATTGGTTTCCATGAAAAAACGGCTAAGAGATGAAATATTAAAACAGCAGACTACGCTTCAAAAGTTTCAGAAGATTAGAGAAAAAATAAAGCTCGAACAGGCTATATCAAAGAACAAACAAGTTGGCGGCCCTTACCAAGGAAACGACATTAATGATATTCAACCCAAAAGTATTGGAGACAGCAGCCAAAAGGGCGCTCAAATATTCAAGCTGTAATTATAATAAGGACAATTGATGCCTCAAAGAAATTCATTGCTCATCGTAATCATTATTTTATTTTCTATATTATTCTTAATAAGCGGAATTAAATTATTTGCTCAACCGGCTAAATCTTTAGTTATTCATCCTGATTGGAGCTTCAATAAAACAATTTATGAGGTAAATATTAGGCAATATACAAAAGAGGGAACATTCAAAGCATTTGAGAAACATCTGCCTGAATTAAAAAAGATGGGTGTAGGAATCCTCTGGATTATGCCTATAAATCCGATCGGAAAGTTGAACAGAAAGGGGGAGCTAGGAAGTTATTATTCCGTGCAAAATTATCTAGCTGTTAATCCCGAATTCGGTACTATGGCTGATTTTAAAGAACTTGTTAATAATATACACTCCTTGGGCATGCATGTAATTATAGATTGGGTAGCAGCTCATACTTCATGGGATAATGTACTTACTAAAGAACATCCGGATTTTTATAAGAGAGATTCTGCCGGAAATTTTATTCCGTCAGTTAAAGACTGGACTGATGTTATCGCATTGGATTATCGCAACAAAGCATTATGGAGCTACATGATCAATGCATTAAGGTTTTGGGTAAAAGACTGCAACGTTGACGGATTCAGGTGCGATGTTGCCAATATGGTACCTACAGCATTCTGGGATAAAGCGAGAACTGAACTAGATAAGATAAAACCAGTATTTATGCTTGCAGAAGCTGAAACTCCAAAGCTTCAGATTAAAGCATTTGATATGACATATTCATGGGATTTTTATCATCTAACAATTGACATCGCAAAAGGTAAGCAGAATGCCTCCTCTCTTAATAAATATTTTAAAATAGAAAATAAGAACTACCCGGTAAATGATTTTAGGATGAGGTTTACAAACAACCATGATGAGAACAGTTGGAATGGGACAGTATTTGAGCTTTATGGAAAAGCCGCCTCTACTTTTGCAGCATTTACTTTTGCAGTGCCTGGCATGACCTTAATTTACAGCGGACAGGAAGCCGGATTAGATAAGAGACTTAAATTCTTCGAGAGAGACCCGATTGATTGGAAGCCTTCTCCTTTTAGAGAGCTGTATACTAAGCTCATCCACCTGAAGCTTGATAACAAAGCACTCTGGTGCGGAAACGAAGGCGGAAAAATGATACTTGTCTCATCGACCAATGATGAATCTGTCTTTTCATTTGTAAGAGAAAAAGACAATGATAAAGTATTTGTGGTTTTTAATCTATCAGATAAGCCGGTTAACGTCATTCTTAATTCAGCTTCTATGAAAGGTAAATATTTAAATATATTTACAGACAAGAAGGAATCGTTTGGATTCAAACACGAATTTAATCTAACATCATGGGAATATGAGTTTTTTGTCGGTGAATAGTGATACTCCAGTAGATAATTAAATTGATTTAGTTTAGAATTATTTTATTTCAATTATCATTCAGTTTTTATATTGAAATAGGAGCTGCAAAATGAGGAGCAAAATATTTTTAATAATCTTAATTGCTTTAATTGGTGAAAGTACTAATTATTTATCCGCACAGTCTGCAGGCGTTAACTTGTTGCTCGGTTTCCCAATGAACGAATTTAAAGATAATGTTAAAAGAACAGGGTTAGGAGCCGGCCTCCAATTTTTACTTTGGAATCCGATACGAGAATATCCATATACTTTCGGAATAAACATTAGCTATATAAATTACGGATGGGGTTCAAGAAGCGAGCCCTTCAGTTCAACAGTTCCTGATGTTGTAGTAAATGTGGATAGAACCAATAATATCATAAACTTTCATCTTATGAGCCAGATTATGCCTATTCAAGGTAATGTACGCCCTTATCTGGAATTACTATTGGGTGGTTCTTACATTTACACTCAGACAAATGTCTACAGCAGCGGCTCCGAAGATGCTGCAAGCTCAACTAACTTTTCCGATTGGGCATGGAACTACGGTGCAGGCGGTGGATTCCAAATAAAGCTCGTCTCTTTCAATAACACAGTAGAAAAAGCAGCTTCAGTATTTCTGGATTTTAAGGTAAGATATCTTAACGGTACTGCTGCTGAATACTTAAAGGAAGGATCGGTTATTATAAACCATGACCAGGTAATCTATCAGGTTTCTAAATCAAAGACGGATTTACTGACGGTCAATTTGGGAGCAGTAGTATATTTTAATCATTTGTTTGGCGGAGAATAATAATTCCAAAATTACTCTAATATACTATTTTGGCTCTTCTTTACTAATTATATTTTTGAGATTAGATTTTAATAGAAGTTCATCATTCTTAATCGTTTCCCAAACAGCTTCTATATCAACTCCAAATAATTATTTTATGTTGTACGTGGGCTTTCAAGAATATCCGGCGATTGATTGTCTTTTTGATCTAATGGATTTTCTTCAGCCTCCATTATTTTACTTTGCCTTACCATATCAAAATATGAGAGCTCTCCTCCTAAGAACCAGATCTTCACCCATGTCCTTAACCAGATAAATATCTGCTGTATCAAAAACATTATAAAGATTGTAATTCCCGATACCATGCCAATTGAACTATCCAGCAGGAAGTAAAGTATAAAAAATATAACTGGAGCAATTAATAAGAAAAGGAAAAGAGTATATGCACCAAAGAAGTGCCTGAATAAAAACTTAATTGACCACCAAATTGACTTAAACACCTTCTTTGAATCATCTCTATATAAAATGATCTTAGCATAATCACTTATGCTCAATAATAATATCAACAAAAGTATTCCGATTATAGAGCCGATTAAAAATATATAGAATAATGAAGCTTCAGTTTTGACTGAGGGATAAGCCGCTGCAAGTACTGCCCCATTAGCAAACATAAGTAATGAAAGAATTATGGCCTCGGAGATGACCATATAAACTGCCAGTCTTAAAAATCTAAAGAAATACTTACCGCATCCGGATAAGAAATTCTTTATGGTAAAATTATTCTGTTCATTTAGAACTGCTAACACTCCGCCTGAGAAAAAGATCGTAAATATCAAATAGAATACTCCCATCCAGAATGCCTCAGCTAATAAAGGCGACAATGCCTTACCTGCCTGCCGCATAAAATCTGTGTATGTAGTATAATCGAAGTGCTTAATCATTGAGCTAAGCGCCATTGAATTGCCGGCACGTATGCTCAATGCATTATGAAATGGAATTGCGAGAATTAGTGCTAGTATAAATGTTATCGCATAAATCAATGTAGTCATTCTCTTTGATTTTGCTGCTGCAACAACTCCTGCTGAATATGCCTTAAATATTTTCACCTTTACCACCCGGTTAATTTAGAATAATGAACCTAAAAAGAGCATTGTATTTTCCACCCAAAAAAGGAACTTTACAAAGTATTTGTTTTCCGGTTCGCTTTTAGGTTCAGTAGTATAACTGTTATTAATCAAGTTCACATCTATGGGAATTTTGTTGTGGGGATCTACTTTAGCCCATACTACTTTTTCAGGCTTATCATAAATAAACTCATGAGACCTGTCTTTACCGTCCCATGTTTCCAGAACTTCTTTCCCATTATCAAAATGAACTAATACCTCTTCCGGCATTACAACACCGCCTAAACGCTCTACATCCACCTTCGATTCATATATAGGCTTTTCGCTTTCTCTTTTAATCTTAAAATATTTCTCAACACCTGCACTGTCATAAGCTCCGCGCGGCTGCTCTACTTTTTCAATGGAAATATTCGATAGCTTATAATCGCAAATGTCCGTACCATATAATACTTCATTGAAGAACCAATCCATATTATCGCCGAATTTATTGCCGAGCCTTTCCTTAACAACCTTATTTACTATTGCAATGAAATCATTGCCGCACGGATGCTTGAATTTCCACCTGTCAAAGTATGTCTGCATTATCTCATCCATTACTTTGCGCCCGACTAATCCTTCCAGTGTAAACATCCAGGTAGAGGTTTTATAATATGTGATTCCTCCATAACTGCCGTTATTCTTGAACTTCCATGAATATTGAAAATCGGTGTCAATCTCGGGATCTTTCATGCCCACATATCCTTCTCTCTGCATTTCACCATCGCCGAAATGGAAACCCATAAAATCCATAAAGGATTTTTGCTTACCATAATAATGATCCATAACCCTAGCTTCATAATATGAATTGAAGCCTTCATCCATCCATGCCTCTTCAAATTCATTTGTCGCAAGCATCCCCATAAAATAATTATGGCCGAACTC